>FPKX01000006.1_pt1 | contig 94787 bp, 97 predicted proteins | sample 1057381 | NCBI WGS metagenome assembly FPKX01 (sample SAMEA4473313, study PRJEB15554) | hydrothermal vent metagenome | biome: marine basaltic hydrothermal vent biome; feature: marine hydrothermal vent; material: water | place: Pacific Ocean | collected 2011-06-14/2011-07-23 | depth 1199 m
GCATGCAGTGCATCTTCTAAGTTTGTAATACCACAAATTTTGACTCTCATTTTTACCTTTCAAATTGTGCTTGATTACGCACGCTAAATTATTTTAAGGCTGCAATCGCAGCGTTAATACCTTTTGGATGTTTATATACAAATGAACCTGCAACAACAATGTCAACTCCCGCCTCTGCAAGATCTTTTACATTAACATCATTAACACCACCATCTACCTCTATTAGACAAGATGGATTGATCTTCTCTATCATAGCTTTAAGACGTTTTGCTTTAGGTATGACAGATGGTATAAATTTTTGTCCTCCAAAGCCTGGATTTACAGACATTAAAAGCACCATATCTACATCTGCCAGTATAAATTCAATAGCTTCTGGAGGCGTATGAGGGTTAAGAACGATTGCTGGTTTTATTCCCAATGCACGTATTTTTTGTATAAGTCTATGCGGATGTTTCTCTTCTTCTATATGAAATGAGATATATCCTGGTTTTAAAGGTGCAAACAGATCTACAAAGAAACTATTGTTTTGAACCATAAGGTGTATGTCCAATGGTTTTGTTGCTGCTTTTGCTACTGCTTCAACAACAACAGGACCAATGGTTAAATTTGGAACAAAATGCCCATCCATTACATCTACATGTACCAAATCACAGTTTCCTTCACAAATAGATTTAACATCATGAGCCAAATTTCCGAAATCTGCAGAGAGTATACTTGGTGCTATTTGCATAAAAATCCTAATTAATTATTTTTTCTGATTATATCATATGCTCTATACAAGAAGCATTTATATTTTATAGATTAAGCAAAATTTATGCTTTTTTTGTCTATAATCGCACAAAATATTCGAGATTATATTCCAATGCCTATAGGTATGCATATAAAATCTACATTAATTAATAAGGTAATATCATGTCAAGAAAATGCGAAATTTCAGGTAAAGGTCCGCTTACAGGAAACAATGTTTCACACGCGAACAACAAAACAAAAAGAAGACAACTTCCAAACTTAAGATCTGTGAAAATCACACTTGAAGATGGAACAACAAAAAGAATCAAAGTTGCTGCTTCTACACTTAGAACAATGAAGAAAAAAGCCGCTCAAGCTGCTGCTGTAGCTAGCTAAACAAACTTAGCTACCTAGTAGCTTTGTTTAGCTTTGCTAAAAAATAATCTTATTTATGGCAGCCATAAATAATATAAAAAAGTTTCTCGGCTGGAGAAATGTAAGAAAACCCCACATAACACTTAATGATGAATTTTATGGTCATTTAGCCCCTTTTAGACTCCCTTTAGTACTTACTGTATTTATTATGCTGGTTGGAACACTAGGATATATGATAATTGACGATTTTTCTCTTATGGATGCCATTTATCAAACAGGTATAACATTTACTACAGTTGGATTTGGAGAGATAGAAGAAATTTCTGATTTGGGTCGTATATTTACTATTACACTCATAATTTTTGGATTTATTGTTTTTTCAATAGCCATAGGTATTATTGCAGAAGTTGTTAAAAAAGGTGAATTTCAAAAAACATACAAGGAGCGTAAAATGCTTTATGAGATTGCAAGACTAAAACAACACTTTGTTGTCTGTTACCACAATGAATTTACCATTCAAGTTACTAAACAGTTGAGAGCAAACCATATTCCTTTTGTTGTCGTTGATCCAAGAGAAGACCTTGAAGAGATAGCTAAAAAACATCACTACCCATATTTTGTGACATCAGAGCCACACACGGAAGAAGGTATATTGAAATCTCATTTATCATCTGCTAAAGGCATCATTACATTAGCCGATAACGTTGCTGATAACATTGCAACTATTGCCTCTGCAAGATTGTATGAAAGAGAGATAGGAAGATCAAGAAAGTTTCTCATAATTGCCAACGCAAAAAACAATGAAGATGACCAGAAACTACTTAAACTTGGTGCAGACAAAGTAGTAACAGCTACCAAATTAATGGCTGAACGTGTAAATGCCATGGCAGCAAGACCTGACATGGAAAATCTTCTCCAGAAATTTCTTTATAAAAAAGATACTCCTCTAGATATGGAAGAGGCAAAAGTTTCAAAAACATCATGGCTGACACTTAAAAAAATCAAGATGGCAAGACTTAGAGACATAGCAAATGTTACAATCATCGGTATTCGCCAAAAAGATGATAAGTTTATACCTATGCCAAAGGGTGACACTATTATTATGCCAGAAGCAAAACTTTTACTAATTGGAACTGAAGAAGGTATACGTAATGCAAAAAAAATCATACGTAAAAAACATAAACCAGAAGAGCTTAAATATGTATAATATAATATCTTTAGAAAATGGTTTAAACAATGTACAAGGTTTTTTCTCAGGTGCTACAAATGTAGGTATGAGAACAGACAGTGCAAACTCTGGAGTTTCAGATATAGCTGGTGATGTAGCATTTATTCGTTCCGAAGTACCTTGTGATGTATCTTCTGTTTTTACTTCCAATAAATTTCAGGCAGCACCAATAAAACATTTTCAAAAATATCCTAAAAATTTCAAGAGTGATTTTGTTCTTATAAATGCAAAAAATGCAAATGCCATGACTGGAGATAAAGGTATTGAAGATATTGACACTATCATGTCAAAACTCTCTTCTAAAATAGCTGTATTGAACCCTATAATGTCATCTACAGGAGTCATAGGTTATAGATTGCCTGTTGACAAAGTTGTATCAGCTTTTGACAACTTAAACTTTTCATCTACAGATTCAGATAAAGCAGCCAAAGCTATTATGACTACGGACAGTTTTAAAAAAGAGTTGGCATATGAAGTAAAACTAGAAGATGGCTCAAGCTTTAACATAGCTGCAATCTGTAAAGGTGCAGGAATGATAAACCCTGCTATGGCAACTATGTTGTGTTTTATAGTAACAGATGCTGATATTCCTAAAGAAGATATGGATGAGCTTTTGTCTGATTCCACAGAGTGTTCTTTCAACAGAATTTCTGTCGATGGAGATACTTCTACAAATGACACAGTCTTGCTTCTTTCAAATAAAATGAGTACAAATTATGATAAACAAGCTTTTAAAGAAGTTCTTGAAAAAATCATGTTTGAACTTGCAATGATGATTTTAAGAGATGGTGAAGGTGCAAATAAATTAGTTACTTTTGAAGTTAACGGTGCCCTAAATGAAGAAGAAGCAAAGAGAGCAAGCATGGCACTTAGCAACTCTCTACTTGTTAAAACAGCTCTATTTGGAGAAGATCCAAATTGGGGAAGAATAGCATCAACCATTGGTGCTAGTGGCATATGCTGTGATGAAAGTAAACTCAGTATTTATTATGATGATCTACTTATATACTCTAATGAATTCAGAGAACTAGATAGTGAGCAGGAAGAGAAAGCTTATGTCGTTATGAAACAAGATAGTTTTAAAGTCATATGTAACATAGGAGTTGGAGATGCCTCTTACACCTCTTATGGCTGTGATTTGTCATACGAATATGTAAAAATCAATGCTGAATATAGAACCTAGTTTTAACAACAATATAGATAAAATATAATATATAAATATCAGGAGTTAATATGTTACATGAATATAGAGATGAAATACACGAATTAAAACAAAAAGATGCACATTTTGCAAGAATTTTTGAAAAACACAATGAGCTAGATAAAAAAGTTGAAGATGCAGAATCAAATAGAATTATTTTGACTGATGTAGAGATTGAAACACTTAAAAAAGAGAAACTTCTTCTAAAAGATGAAGCATATAAAATTATTATGGATTATAAAAATTCATAAACACTCTTGCGAGCTTTGTCTCGCGAACTCTTCTAAAAAACTTATTTAACACTCCTAACTACACATAACAAAAGGTAAAAAATGGCAACATTTAACACAATTGACGACATACCCAACGAACTTCTAAATACTATAAAGAGTCTTAACTTCACAACAATGAGTGAGATACAAGAAAAATCAATAAATCAAATTTTGCAGGGTAGAGATATATTAGCTCAATCAAAAACAGGCTCAGGAAAGACTCTTGCATTTGGTATTCCATGTATTATGAACACAAACGCAAACAGTAATAAACCACAAACTATCATCATAACACCTACACGAGAATTGGCAGAGCAGATTGCAATTGAACTTAGAAAAGTTGCATCATACAAAGCAAATTTAAAAATATTGACTCTATATGGAGGGGTTCCACTTAGAGCCCAAGCAGACTCTTTAGCCAAAGGTGCAAATATGCTCATTGGGACACCAGGACGTATACAAGACCATTTAGCAAAAGAGACATTAGTGCTTGACACTATTAAAACTTTAGTTTTAGATGAAGCAGACCGCATGTTAGATATGGGTTTTTATGATGAGATAGTAAAAATTGGTTCAAATATGCCAAGAGGCAAACAGACTCTTCTTTTCTCTGCAACATTTCCTGAAAATATAGAAAAACTGGCAAAAGAGCTATTGAATCAACCTTTAGTAATAAAGGTAGATACTGTAATTGAAGAGAACAAAATAGATGAAATTGTTTATGAGACTAACGATAAATTTAAAACTTTAACTGCTCTCATTCAATCGTATAAACCAGATTCTTTATTGATTTTTTGTAATACAAAAGCAGAAGTCATATCTCTTACAGATAAACTTCACTCTTTAGGACACTCAGTTATAGACATACATGGTGACTTGGATCAAAGAGATAGAAATGAATCACTCCTTCTCTTCTCTAATGGTTCTAAAAAAATAATGGTTGCAACAGATGTGGCTTCAAGAGGTTTAGATATAAAAGATATAGAACTTGTGATCAATTATGATCTACCTTTCGATAAAGAAGTGTATACACACCGTATTGGGCGTACAGGAAGGGCAGGAGCTCTTGGAACTGCTCTCTCTTTATATGGACATAACGATAGTGAAAAATGCTCGTATATTACCTCTCAAGCCAAAAAAGCTGAGATGAAAGATTTAAGAGTAGATGCAAAATTTAAAATGATTTCAAATTACGATACTATTGGATTAAATGGTGGTAAAAAAACAAAACTTCGTGCAGGTGATATTTTAGGTACACTCTGTAAAGAGATTGGAATTGACAATAAAATGATAGGAAAGATAACTATTACACCAACTACATCTTATATTGCTCTTCATCATACAGTAGTTGAAAAAGTATTTAAAGCGTTAAAGAAAACTCCTATAAAAAAGAGAAAATATGTATCGTGGATATTGGATTAGTAGTTAATTAATCGCCCAATATCTTTTGACGTCTTTTATATCTTACGATATAGAAGATAGATATAAAAATCACACAGGCAATAGCAATAAATGTTGCTGTGTGAAGATATTCTGAAATCAACTCTTCATTTGAACCAAGCAAATATCCCAATGCTACCAGTACAATAACCCAGATACCTGCACCCAAAGATGAGTATAAAGCAAATTTTGCCAAATTCATCTTTGCAAGTCCGGCAGGAAGTGATATTAACTGGCGTATTCCTGGTATGAGCCTTCCATTGAAAGTAGAAACTTCTCCATGTTTAGAGAAAAATGTTTCTAATTTATTTAATGTTTCCTCTTTTATAAAAAAGTATTTACCATATTTCAAAATAAATTTTCTTCCAAATAGCATTGCCAAATAGTAGTTAAGTAAGGCGCCTCCAAGAGAGCCAAAAACACCAACTAAGACAACAATATATACATTCATTTCACCTTTGAATGCCAAATAACCAGCTGGTATCATAATAATTTCGGAAGGGAAAGGGAAAAATGTACTCTCTAGAAACATAAGGAAAAATATACCCCAATAGCCCATATGTCCAATGTATTCTACGATGGTTTGGGCTATATCATGCAACATATTTTATGTTTCTATTTTAAATAATAATTAAAAGACTATTCTGAATATGCGCCAACAGATGTTAATCTTTCATAACGCTTGTCCATCATTTCATCTATTGTCAACTCTCTTAAACTTTTTACATTTTCAAGGAAATAGCTTTTAAGTGCTTCTGCTGCACTCTCTTTATCTCTATGTGCACCAATTAGTGGCTCATCGATTATATCGTCAATGAGTTTATGAGAAAGCAGATCAGGAGGAGTTATTTTAAGTGCTTTTGTTGCGACCTCAACTTTTGATGGATCATTCCATAAAATAGCAGAACAGCCCTCTGGAGAGATAACAGCAAATACAGAATAACGCATCATTGCAAGCTTATCTGCCACACCAATTGCTAGTGCTCCACCAGAACCACCCTCACCAATAACAACAGATACCATAGGTATTTTCATAGATGCAAATTCAAAGAGATTTCTGGCAATTGCTTCACTCTGCCCTCTCTCTTCTGCACCAAGTCCAGGATATGCACCAGGAGTGTCTATAAGCATAAGAACAGGAATGTCAAATTTCTCTGCCATTTTTACTGCTCTAAGTGCTTTTCTATAACCTTCAGGATTAGGCATACCAAAATTTCTTTGGATTTTATTTTTAACACCACGTCCTTTTTGCTCACCAATAATCATAGCTTTTTGACCATCTATCCATCCAATAAAACATAAGATAGCAGGGTCATCACGAAAAGCTCTATCTCCATGAATTTCATATGCATCATCCATTATGAGCTTTATGTAATCCATAGAGTATGGTCTATCAACATGACGTGCAAGTTGGAGTTTCTGATAATCATTTAAAGAACCAAAAGTTTTTTCAACCTCTTTAGATAACTCTTTTTGATATTTTGCAACTGCATCCATATTGGCAATGGCATGTGCAGATACAATTGATTCTTGTATCTTTTCAATTTTTTTCTCAAATTCTAAGTATGTCGCCATAGTGGATCCTTACAGTTTTTTAAATATAACTACGCCGTTTGTTCCACCAAAGCCAAATGAGTTTGACATTGTAACATTGACATCTGCTTTTCTAGACTTATTTGGAACATAATCAAGATCACAATTTTCATCTGGAGTAGTATAATTAATAGTCGGAGGAAGAATACCATCTCTCATAGACATTAGACATACAACCGCTTCTATAGCACCAGCAGCACCAAGACAGTGACCTAGTTGACCTTTAATTGAAGAGACAGGAGGACAATTTTCTTTCCCACCAAATAACTCTTTAATTGCAGCCGTCTCATTTTTGTCATTAACAGGTGTAGATGTACCATGTGCATTTACATAATCAACTTTAGGTTCACCCGCCATCTTATAAGCGTTTTTCATTGCGCGAAGAGGGCCATCCATAGTAGGAGTAGTAATATGGTTTGCATCACCACTTTCACCAAAACCTATAAGTTCTCCATAGATTCTTGCTCCACGTGCAACTGCATCGTCATAACTTTCAAGTACAAGCGCACCGGCACCTTCACCCATAACAAAACCATCACGTTCAGAATCAAATGGTCTTGAAGCAGTTTCAGGAGAATCGTTTCTAGTAGATAGCGCTTTCATAGCAGCAAAACCACCAATTCCTGCAGGACATATAGCAGATTCAGCTCCAACTACAAGCATCTTTTCTGCTGTACCAACCATAATAGATTTTGCAGCTTCACCAATGGCATGTGTACCAGCAGCACATGCTGTAACAGATGCTAAGTTTGGACCTCTTAAATCTTGATAAATAGAGATAAATCCACCAAGCATATTGACTAATGAAGATGGAATAAAGAATGGAGAAATTCTTCTTGGTCCTCTATTTTCACAAATAACAGAGTTCTTTTCAATATTTGGCAATCCACCAATTCCTGCAGCAGATGCAATACCAAAAGTATCTCTGTCAAAGTCTTCTGGAAGTGCCGCATCTTCAATAGCTTCATTTGCTGCTTTAAGACCAAGCTGAATAAATCTATCTGCTTTTTTAGCTTCTTTAGCATCCAAAACATCAAGTGAATTAAAATCTCTTATTTCACCAGCAATCTTAACTGAATGTTTTTCAGGGTCAAATGATTCTATAGTTTTAATTCCACACTTACCTTCAAGTATTGCTGTAAATGCGCTCTCTTTGTCAAGCCCTACAGAATTTATCATTCCTAAACCCGTAATTACTACTCTTTTCACTGATTCTCCTATCAATTTTACTCTAATGAGTAAGATATATATTAAGATTTTTTAAAATACTAATATATATTTTAAACTAAATTAAAGACTGAGTTTAGAAGACAAAGCCTTCTAAACATCAATTTATATTAAACGTTTTCTATGAATTTGATAGCATCTGCAACAGTTGCAATTGCTTCTGCTTGATCATCTGGAATTTCAATATCGAATTTTTCTTCAAGTGCCATTACTAGCTCAACTACGTCAAGACTGTCAGCTCCAAGATCTTCTACGAACTTTGACTCTTCTTTTACCTCATCTGGGCTCACATTTAGTTGCTCAACAACTACTTCTTTTACATCATCAAATAATGCCATTACTACTCCTTAGGTTTGTTTATATAATACGCAATATTATAACTAAAAAACCATAAAAAGTTTGCTGATTAAGTTAAATTACTTCTCTAATAGACTCTTTTTCACTTGAGGATTACGTAGATTTTTGCCCTGAAGCATAAGCTCTTTCATCTCCATATAGTTTATAAGTCCATCTTTTTTATTTTCTACTGCTGCAAAACCATAAGCCATTGGTGTAGGTGCTATACGAGAATACCACACTTTTTTAGCATCAAGCCACTTATGTGTGTCCAAAGTTTTAGTCAATATTGTTGTTTTATCGGAAGCATGATCTTTAAGCCATAAAATTACACAACCCATGTCATCAAAAAAGCGTGTATCCCCGTTTTCCATTATGACTTGAACAACATAATCTAATTTATTTACTTTCATATTACATTTAGAGCATTTATATTCATTTGCTTTTATCTCAATTGCTTTAGCTTCTAAATTACCTTTATATACATAATCTTTGCTATTTTGAGGAGCTTTTGTATTTTTCATATCAGATTTCATAGATCCACCACATTTACCAGCTTCACATTTCATTTCAGCTTGCACCATAGTGCTTGCAATAATTAATACTAAAGATATAAGTCCTGCTTTAATTTTCATTATTTTTTCCTTCCAATCGAAATAAATTTTAATAGAATTTATGGATCTCTTCCATGATGTTTGCAAATTCTATATCTTGGCCTTTCTCTTTTAATGCAGAGATTAAATACTCTTCACTTTTTTCTATGCCTTGAGTTTTTTCAACTTCAAGTACATCTGCATACAGTTGCGCTATGACTTCCAAAACGTGTTTAGAAATACTTTTTCTTGCTGCATGGTATCCTATAATTTTCCCTGTATCGGTATCTAATCTAGATTCAAATTCTGTAAATATCCAATAGTAACGTCCATCTTTTGCAAGATTTTTCACAACTGCATTTATGTTTTTTCCTTGAGAAATAGTTTCCCATAAAAGTTTAAAGACAACTTTTGGCATGTCTGGATGTCTTACAATACTATGTGGCTTGCCAATAAGTTCGTCTAAAGAGTAACCAGATACTTCAACAAAGTAATCATTTGCAAAAGTTATTTTGCCTTTTTCGTCTGTTTCTGAAACTATATATCTTTTAGGATCAAGAATAATCTCTTCATCTATGGGCGTTGGCTTTTTCATGTTCATCCTTTCTTTAAACTCTTCCGTTTATAAGTCTAATAAGCGCATCAGATACTTTATCAAAACTCATAACTCTGTGTCCATTATGTTCACTGGAAAACTTTTCAGCAGCCTCTTTTGTGGCAAAAGGAATAAGGTCATCCCCCGCTGGCGATGTTACATTGCTTCCATAAACATAATACGCAGTTTCAGCATTAATAGGTTTAGATGTTTCATAATCTGTTACAACAATTTCTGAGAAATCTCTTTCACTTCTAACTCCAACATCAAACCATTTTCCTGGTCTGAAATAAAACTCAAACATAGATTTTGGAGATGAAAAATAGACAGTCTTTCCATTTCTTACAGATATCTTGGCCACCCATCTTGGCTCTTTAGCTACTTTAAAATGACGTACAAGACATGTAGTATTTTTATCGTATGTCAAAAAATACTTCTTTGGTACATTAAAGGGCTTCATATCTGATGAAGCAAAAACTAAACCACTTAGCAACAAAATACTCAATATTATTTTATTCATTATCACTCCTAGACTAAATCTTTTTTAGCAAATATTTTAAAACCCAAAAAGGAGAAGAACAAACCTAACACAACTGGGTAAAGTATAGATAACACAACAAATGTCTTCTGACTCATCATATCCAAAATATAAAATGCAACAGGTCCCATGACAGTAAGTTCTGGATCAAACAAAGAGATGGCTGCTACTCTAAAAATCTCCATTGGATTTGCTAAAGCAATACCAATTATGAGACCTGTACTCATACGCTCTTGCATCATTAAAGAGATAAGAGCTATGTCTATAAAAGCTAAAAGGAAGATCCATACGAAAAAGGAAATACCCAATGCCATCTCTGAAGATTTAACAATGGAAGATACAAAAAAGGCTATTCCTAAAAACGCTGAGGACATTGCAAAAAGAAGTCCTGTATATAAAAAGAATATATCCCAAGGAACTGATGCTCCTTTAAATACTCCATATACAATGGCAAATGCCATAGCCATAAATACAGGTAAAAAAACTGTAATAAAACGACCAAATACTTTACCCCAGTAATACTGCTTTAGTGAAATTGGAAAAGAGAGCATATATTCTAAAATGTGGCTATCTCTGTCACCAGAGATTGACCTAACAGTAGTTATAAGTATGAAAATAGGCAAGATAACAATAGTAACTTGTATATACATAAGAAGTAACCTACTCAAACCTGAAAAACCCATAACTTGTGATTCAGTAATGCCGGCAATGAAGAACATAGCAATTAGACCACCAAAAACCAAAGAGTATACTATGAACCAATTTGCTCTTATTGACTCTTTTAAATCAAGATAAGCAATTAAAAATAAGTTATTCAATATGCTCTCCTATTATTATTTTTTTCTTCCATCTCTATTATAAGCTTTGGTAAGGCATCGTACATTATGACCTCTTTATTCTTTTTTATTATATTGTCTTTTTTAGCATGTGCTGCAAAACCATAAGCCATTGGAGTAATGTTTCCTGCACTATAGTATGCTTCTTTTGCATCTATCCATTTACCGGTATCAACATCGTTTATCCATACTTTTGCTTTATCTTGCCACTCAATTTTATCTTCCACAAACCATAAGAACATACAACCAATATCGTCAAACATATACGATTTTCCAGTTTCAGGATTTATGACTTGTACTGAGTTACGTCTGTCACTAGTCACCATTTTACATCTTTGGCACATATCTCGGTCCCAATGTACTTCCTGAAGTTCTGTACTAATCTGTTTTTTTTCACATCCAGAAAAAGATAGAACAATAAATATACCTATTAAAAAAGTTTTAAGAGCGTACATCAGAAACAACCTTTCCCATATCCATATAAATCTCACGATTTACCAAAGATTCAACTTCTTCAATTCTATGTGTAACAAATAAAGAGAGTTTATCTCTATTTTGTTCTTGAACTAAATTATAGAAATCATCTCTTGCTTTTGGGTCAAGATTGGCAGTAGGTTCGTCGTATATTACGATTTCACTCTCTTTTGCCAAAGAGATTGCAATAAGAAGTTTCTGCTTCATCCCTCCAGATAACTTGAAAAAAGATTTATTTAAGTTTGATCTTACATCTAATTTCATTTTATCTGCATAGTGATATATCTGCTTTTCATCAACACCTGAACTTTTACAAACATAATATATAAGTTCACTCAAACTCAATTTAATTGGAGGAGGAAGCTGAGGAACAAAACTTATATATTTTAAAACTTCTGTACGCTCTTTTACTGGGTCTAAACCTTTTATTAAGACAGAACCACTGTTTGGGTGGTAATATCCTAATATTGAACGTATTAAAGTTGTTTTACCTGCTCCATTTGCGCCCATTAGTGCAACAGAATCACCTTTTGCAAAGTCTAATGTAACAGAGTCTAGGGACAATGTCTTTTCAAATTTTTTACTTAAATCTCTAATTTTTATCATTTATACCAAACTTTTTAATCTAAAATCAAATTTCAGTGCATCTTCATGACACACATCTATACATCTTCCACACAGTGTACAGTCTGCACCTGTTATATATGCTGTTTTTATATCTTTTTTGTCTATCTGTTTTTTATATTTTGCTTTAGTAATTTCCAAAACTTGATTTTCAAAACAGACATCATGACAAACCATACAAGAGTCACAATTGTCATTCCACTCTATTCTAAGAGCAGATGCTTTACCTATCATTCCATATGTTGTTCCAATTGGGCAAACATATGTACACCAAGCACGTCGGGAGAAGAATACTTCAAGTGCCAAAACAAGCAAAACCCATATCAAAGCCAAAGACCAACCATAAGTTATTGCACGACTCATAATGCCAACAACATTAAATGTCTCAAAAACCATATATCCACTCGTAAATGCCAAAATTAAAAAAATGAGCCAGAAAAAATATCTAACACGGTTATCGAATTTTCTCTCTTTAATAATTTTCTTTTTAACAAGAGTATTATGCCATTTTTCTCCTATCTCTGATAGTATTCCATAAGGACAGACCCATGAACAATAACTTCTACCACCCACAATAAGATAGAAAACAATGATTGTACTAGTACCAATAATCATATTTATGTGCATATGGTGTTCTGCTAAAAACATTTCCATTGTTGTAAAAGGATCAATTAAGTGAAAGCCCAAGAAGCGTGACCCGCTTAATGTTCCTTCTAAAGTTTGAATATCTATGAAAAATGATAAGAAAAAAAGTAAATGTATTGCTATGACTAAAATCCAACGCTTTGAACGGTAAGATAAAAATTTCTTACCCTCTTTGGTTGTACTAATGAAAGTAGACCAAAAAGTTGTATTTTTAATAGTCTCTCTGTTATTATACTTATCCATTACTATTTTATCCTTCCTAAATTCTTGCTATTTTGCTGCCGCTGCTCTTGCCGGAAATTCCCCAATCTCATCTGCAAACTCTTTAAGTGCATCTTCATCAAGATGCATTAGCAAACCTTTCATAACTACATTCTCTTTTCTTCCAGATTTAAACTCAACAAGTTTTTTGAAAATCTCCTCTGAAGTCTGCCCAATAAGTTTAGGTCCCATCATTGGTTTACCATTTTGGAAACCAGTACCATTAACCCCATGACATGAAGAACACTTACTTTTATATGCCTGACTAACTTCAAATGCACCTGCATTTCCAGCTTTGTCTCTCAATGCTTTAAGCTTATCATCTTCTTTTTGTCTATCATCTTTATCTTCAATTTGAGCAGATTTTGTCACAGTGTTTGAACCTATGTTCTCAATTACTTTTCCATGCTCACCACCATTGTATGGACCACCTTTTGAAGCAGTCCAGACACCAACGCCAATTACAAAAGCTACTAAAAGTCCTACTATTCCATTTTTCAACATTACTTCTTCTCCTTCATTTTCTTAATCTCTTGATTAAAAATATAAATTTCATCTGCTAAAGTACGAATCTCTTCATTACTCATCTTCTTTATAAGGTCAGACATAAGAGGGTTTGATTTTACACCGCTTTTAAACTCATCAATTTTCTTATAAATATAATCAGCATCTCTTGAGAGTAAAGATGGCCCAATAATACCATTTGCATAGTCATCATGACAAGCTGAACATTTTATTCTAAAGTTCTTACTAAGTTTGCCAACCAAAAGAGATATCTGTACCTTTTCATAAGGACTTCTCACATGCATATTTGCATCTAATTGAGTTCTTGGTTTTACACGTACAGAAGCATTTTCATTGGCTGGTTTAGCATTTGGGTCATATTCACTTTTTATATTATTGTAATCATAATAGTATGACTTGCTTTGATTTTTATCTATAACTTTTTTCTCAACTTTTATCTCTTGAGCATTGTCATTTTTTACAACTTCAATTTTAGAGACTTTTACTACTTTATTTTCTTCATGTTTTACTTTTTCTTTACCATCATCATTACAGCCAGACAGCAAAAGAATAGATGTTAAACCTAATGCTAAAATATATACTTTTTTATTATTCATTTATTTTCCTAATTTTTATAAAAATCTTCATACGTCACTCTTGGTTTTACAACAATTGAAGCTATAGAAGTAGGACATACTTCTTGACATGCTCCACATCCTATGCAACCATCATATATTTCCGGTTTACGTCCACCCTCACTGTGAGGTACCATTGCTATTGCAGATAAAGGATTTGGTATTGGACAGATATCTGCACAGAGAGTACATGCTTTTCCTTCATATTGATCAAAACTTTCAAGTAATTTTTTCTCCAAATCAGTTACATTTCGAGTATTTTTTAGAAAGTTATGCATCTTTTCATTATAACCTTTAGGAACCGGTTGTTTTAAAATTCCTAAACATGTATCTGGAAACTCTAAAACAGCAATACCCATTTTAATATCTTCAGCTTTTTCTGTTCCATGATCTAAAGCACCACTAGGACAAGCAAGTACACAAGGAACTGCATTACATGCATAACATCCTCTTTCATTTGCATCTATATACGGTGTACCTAAACCATGACCATGATCTATATCTGCCAATTTAATAGAGTGGTAAGGACAAACTTGAAGACACTGTCCACACTTGATGCAAAGTGCTAAAAATTCTCTTTCATTTACTGCACCTGGTGGTCTTAATCTATTTTCAGCTTTCACTGCCATAGGAGAAAAAACAAATCCCCCTGCCAATACAGCACCAAGAAGTCCTAAAGTTGAATACTTTACAAACTCTCTTCTATCTGTTTCAATTTTTGCCATAATCTATCCTTCCATACTATTTTTGTCTATTTTTACTTTGGGAGCTTCATCTTCAAGTAAAAACAGGGGTTTTGTAAATGGTGCAAGTTTTGCTAGAAAATTTAAAAGTGAGATTACAGGAGATGCATAAAAAAATTTTACATCACCATTATAAACCCAAAGTTGATCTGCATATTGATAAACTTTATGAGGAGTATCACCTATATTGTCTCCATTTGTATCAAAACCTTCATATTTATCCCAGTAGTTTCCTACTATTTCGTTTTCATCTGTTTTGGAACCTCTACTGTCATTTACAATATCTTCAATATTACCCATTATGGTGTTGTCACGTATAACATTGTTTTCACTCATGGAGTGAAAGTGTAAAGCTTCTGAATTGTATATAACATTGTTACCCTCAATCCAATTTTTGGTTCCTGGTTCAAAAGGTGATCTATCGATGTATATACCTTGAGCATTATAAAGAACTGTATTGTTTTTAAGAATAAAGTTTGAAACATCTTTCAGTCCAATACCCATTCCTGTAGCTCCTAAAGAGCTTTTTATAATATTTCCTTCAGCTGTTGTATCTTGTGAATACATAAAAAATATACCAACTGAATTAAATTGGTAATGATTATTTTTAACTAAATTTTTTCCGGCATACATAAAGTGTAAAGAGTAACGACAATACTCCCCTCTATTGTCAACTATCTTATTTCCGTGAGAGTACCATACGACCATATCACGAGATTTATACAGAGAGTTATTTTTAACAATATTATCATTGCTATACCAGAGTCTTAGTCCATCACCTCTTAACCCCAGTTCTAAATCTTTAGATGTTATTGTATTGTTAGCTATGATTGAATTATTCATCATTGACATATCTATACCAAAAAGACAATCAGATATACGGCAATTACTTATTTCACATTGAGCTCCATCTGAGAGTTTTATGGCTGCATCTAACTTATCGTGTCTCTCTCCAGAACCTACAATTTTTAAGTTTTTCAAAGTGATAAAAGAACCTTTGGCAACAATTACCGTACCTTTACCTTCACCATCAATAACTACACCATCCTCTTTTCCAACAATAGTCAATGGCTTATTGATGACAATACTACCTTTGTATACACCAGCAGGTAGCTTCAATATAGATCCACTTGGTGCACTATCTATTGCATCTTGCAGTACTGATGCATTAAGAAAAGTTAACAATGATAAAAAGATAATTGTGCTTAATCTAATCAAAATTTATTTTCCTGAAGTAGCTTTCATAGCTTTTTCTTTGGCAAAATATGCAAGTAGACTCAAGAGTGCAATAGCTACCAATAAGTAAAACCCGATAGTTGGGTAAGAGTGTGTTGTAAATTGTGCAATTTTACCATCTCCAAATACTGTAGGCATAAATGGTTTTATTTTAAATGCACCCCAGTCTCTCAGGTTGTGTCCAAACCAATATAGCCAATATGAATAATCTAAAATAAACAATATAGGCAAGGAGACAGGAATCAGCATTAACCAATTTAAAATTTTAGAATCATAAGCTATAAATAAGATCATTATTATAGTAAGGAAAAGAAGTGCATATGGTCCTATTGCCCGTTCAAAATGACCACCAACCCACATTGGATCCATACCTACATAATGGTTAATAGTATTCATTTCATGAACTTCTCCACTATAGCCATCAAAATGAAAAAACACTGGTATTCCCTCAGGGAATGCCTCTTTTGGATAATTTGGAGCTTCTAATGAAACAGCCCAAATTGGCATAGAAGCAACACCGATTTCAGATGAAGTATCTATCATTTTTTCAAGATCATTGTATGCTTCTTTTGGTGTTGTTACACTTTTATATCTTCCTTGATTATATAAATTCCATACTTTTATAGCCGTAGGAGAAATTTGTTCTACTTTACCCTCGTCTATTTTGTTCAATGTACTATGAAATGTGACTATTGGAAATGTGAAAGCTACCGTTAAAATAACTAAAGCCAATCCTGCAAATATTTTTGCTTTTATAAAGCTTGAATGCATCTTTGCTCCTTGTTCGTGTAGATAATAGTATTATAACCAAAATATGTACTATTACTTGAGTAGAATCAAAATTATTTTGACTCTAATTAAATAACAATTTTAAAGAATGATTTTTATATGTTTGGAAGTTTGTTAACTTCTTATCGAAGGCAAGTTTGCCTTCGATAAAATAATTCTAGAATAAGTTAGCGTTCTCTTCAACCCACTTGAAGTATTCTATAAGATCTTTGATCTCTTTGTCACTCATATGCTGGTTAGGCATTTTAAGATTAAAGTAATCAATCATACCTTTTACATAAGGATCATCATACATTTTTCCTGGATCTTTAATGAAATCTGAAACCCATTTCTCAGCATTTTCATGTCTCTGTAGTACTCCTGTCAAGTCTGGACCAGAAGAAACTTTACCAATAACGTGACAACCTGAACAACCACCTTCATTAAATGCTATAGCTCCACGCTCTGCTGCTGGAGATTTTTTAGTGGCAATAAGACTTACTAAAGTATCTTTAGCTCTAATTCCAACATCTGCCGTTTTAACCATAAGCTGCCAAATCATATTCTCAAATAAGATTGCTTTTTCCATGTCACCAGCTTTTACAGCTTCATTTGCTTTCTCTTTTTGAGCTTTAATTTGTCCATATTGTGCAAATGCATCATCTACAAGATCTGCAACCACTTTATGGTCTTGGAATTTATTTTCTTTCAAGAATTTCACAACAGACTGTATAACCGCATCTGTTGCATCATTCACAGCAACAGTTTTATCATACTCAGCTTTTAACTCTTCAGGAGTCATAGTTTTCATTTTAATCTTTTGTGCAGATACATACTTTTTGTCTGGATCTTTTACCATAAGGTAACCCATCATCTCCAAGTGTAGTGCTGAACAGAATTCAGTACAGTAGTAAGGGAATACACCCTCTTTATCAGCAGTAAATTTAACTTCAGATGTTTCACCTGGTTCAAGTGAAGCATGAAGGTCAAAGCCACCTATTGTAAAGCCGTGAGTTTCATCTTGTGCTCTTTCAAGGTTTGTAAGATACATAGTAACTTCATCGCCTTTATTCACAGTAATTCTCTCAGGGTTAATGTGTGATCTAACCATTGTTGCATATATAGTAACTTTGTTACCCTCTCTTACAATTCTCTCTTGACCTGCAAGTGTTTTACCAACATGCTCTTCACCAGTTTTTGTGTTTGTACCCATTTTGTATCTTACATGTGGGTGTAACTTACTTGCTCTAATCGCAACAGCTTGGTGAGGTTCACCTAGTGGTAAAGGCATATCTACAAGTAGATCCATTTTTTTACCAGAAATATCAATTAACTGGTGATTTTGTGGATGTAACGGTCCAACTGCATCAAATCTATCTATTGTCAATTTGTTCAATGAAATAATGTATTTACCTTGAGGATCAGCAGATTTACCTTCCATTCCACATAAGTGTCCTACGTTATAGTGAACATTTTGCTTATCTATTACTTTTAGAGTTTTATAGTTCCATTTTACAATTTGTGAATCAACATAAAGTGAAGTATAAATCTCTCCATCTACATTTGAGTATTGATTATGCAATGGCCCAAGTCCCAACTCTACTTGACCGTGAAGTGAAGATTTCATATCTAAGATAGGTATACCATAAGGATCTTTTCCTATATATTTTTTGTCAGCAATCAACTTTTTAATCTTGCTCCACTTATAGACAGAAGCGTGAGTATCTAGCTTACCACAAACAGTAATATATTCACCATCTGGTGATACATCTACACCGTGAGGTGATTTAGGCTCAGGAATAAGAAACAGTGCATCATTTTTAACAGCAGTCTCCATAGATATAACTCTAATACCATTAACAACTTTTACATTTTTGTCATCTTTAGCAACTTCAGCCAACTTCTTCCAGTTATATACATGAAGGAAGTCAGTATCATTTCTACTCATACCAGCTTCATTTGGTGGCATACCAACTTCAATTCCACCTGTATACATTTCTGTATTAAATGAGTTTGTGAAGCCCCAACCATAAGAAACACCTTTACCTGCATCAGATAAATCTTGCATATATGGAGGCATTTCAAGAACAAATGAATCTTTCTCAATAATACGCCCTTTTTCATGATTAAACTTCCACATAGTCACACCACCACGGTATGTCTCTTTATAATCTTCAATTGGATGATAATCATTATCGAATGGTGCAGCATATTGTGCAGCTTCAATGATATATTCTGAGTTTGGAGTAAAAAATGCTCCACCATGTTCAGATTTGAATACTGGGTTTACAACAATTTGTTTTGTTTCAAAATCTTCTAAGTCAATAATAGCAACACGTGGATTGGCCTTATCGTTAATTGCTAACCATTTACCATCATATTTACCATCTGTTTCTGAAAGACCTGGGTGGTGAGTATCTCCCCAGTTGATCTCTTTTCCTCTAATGTTACCTTGTCTAAGAACTTTTAGAGAATCTTCATCATATCCATATCCTTGCCAAGGTTCTGGTGTAAATACAGCAATATATTTCAAAATTCTCATACTCGGTACACCATACACAATTACCTGTCCAGACTGTCCCCCAGAACTGAATACAATAAATTCATTTCTACTGCCGGTAGGGTTGTATGTTTTAGCTGCACGAATAACATCTGTTTCCGTTAAGCCTCTCTCTTTCATAACCTTTTCTAATGCTCCTCCACCAAACGCTGAGGATACAGCGATTGCAGAACCTAGAACAAGTGATGAGAGCTTATTTAACTTGTAATTCATTTTCTCTCCTCCATATTTTTAAAATCGATTTACCTAAATAAATACGACGTAGTTAGTTTGCTTAGAATATCTCATAAATGAGATAAATGTAACTAAACACATTTTAGTATAACCAAACTCGAGAGATATATTAGTTGATATAGGTCAATTATTTAACACTATTTAACACTATTTTAACAATTGGTAACACATAATTTTGTCAAGGAGAGATAAATTGAAGTGCCCATGCCTTTTTTAGACTTTATATCTATATTGATATTTTGGGAGTCACAATAATTTTTTACAAGGGCAAGTCCAATGCCCTCTCCATCTTTTTTATTGTCAGATTGATAGTATCGTTCATAAACTTTTAAAAGTTCTGTTTCACTCATACCAATACCCTCATCTTTTATAATTAAAGTATTGTTTTTTAAACTTATATCTATCTCTCTATTTTTGTCTGAATACTTCATAGCATTCATTAAAAGATTGTCAATCATTTTTTCAAAACCAATTTTATCGGCATATAAAGAGACCTCTTCAACGTCTATTACAAATATGTTTCTTTTTAATGTTTGAAAAAAATCTACACGTTCTATAAGAAGTTTCTTAAGATTAAAAGTCTCTTTTTCTACTGAATGTATCTCTTTTTTTATACTATATACCAATTCTGAGTAGAGACGTTCAAGTCTTTGTGATGATTCATCAATACGATTAAGTCTTTTTAAAACTTTTTCATCTTCTGTACGTTTTTCTAGTAGATTTACATTGGCTTTTATTGTTGCAAGTGGTATATTTAACTCATGTAATATTTCAGAGCTCAAATGTGATAAATTTGCATCTTGTTCCTCTTTTGATGATAAAAGATATGATGCAATCACATACCCCCAACCCATAGCCAAAAGAAGAACAAAAAAAGATGCTGTCAGATAGTTTTCTTCAGAAAAGCCTTCATTTTTTAAGAACCAGTAGACAAAAGACAATAGTATGGCAACCATAAACATATATACAAATGAAGCAACTATTGTTCTTTTTTTCATGTTTCCCATCTATACCCTATGCCTCTGACATTTATGATATTTGAAGAGAAATACTTTTTTAATTGTGTCACATAAACTCGCAAAGAGCCATCACTTGCCTGTTGAGAAGCAGGCCATAATCTATTTTTGATATTGTCAGTACTTACAGTTGCACCATTTGCTTGAATAAGTAAAATCAGTAAATTTATAGCCTTTGGTGTTACATCAAGTTCTACTTCATCTAGATACAAAGTTTTTGAGAGCATATCTAAAGTATAGTTGCCGATAGCAACTTTTTCATTGCGTATTTGTCTTTTTAGTAGAGCAATAATACGTAACAATAACTCTTCCAAATCTATTGGCTTCTTCATATAATCATCTGCGCCAGATTTAAACCCCTGTGTCAGTGATGATTTATCATCTCTTGATGTTAAAAAGATAGTTGGGGTAGTGTCTCCACTTTGTCGAAGTTTTTCTAGAAGATCAAATCCACTTTCATAAGGAAGGTTAACGTCAAATAAGTACAAGTCATAAACTTTTTCATAAGTAAGTTCCAATGCAGAGTAAGGATCTAAACTAAAATCTACATCGAAACCCTCTTCTTCTAAAAAATCTTGAAGAGTTTCATTAAAAAGTTTATCGTCTTCTAGCAATAGTATTTTTGTTTTGTATTTTTCACTTATCATTATGTTTTTAGGATTTATATATATGTAACTTTGGTTTCCCAAAGTTACATATACATTCCACCATTTATTTTAAGTGTTTCACCTGTTATATAAGATGAGTGGTCTGAAAGTAAAAATGCCACTGCTTCAGCAACTTCACGAGGCTCTCCAAATCTTCCCATTGGTATTTTAGAAGTAAAAGCATCTTTAATTTCATCTTTAAGTACTGCTGTCATTTCAGTAGCAATGAAACCTGGTGTTACTGAGTTATAACGAATACTTCTCGCTGCAGCTTCTTGTGCAAAACTTTTTGTCATTGCAATAACACCACCTTTTGAAGCAGAATAGTTTGTTTGCCCTGCATTACCTGTTTCAGCAACAATTGAAGCAACATTTACCACTGATCCAAAACGTTTTTTACCCATAACTTTCATAGCTTCACGACAACCAAAAAAAGTTGATTTCAAGTTAGCATCTATAACTGCCATAAAATCATCTGTTTTCATACGAAGAGCCAACTTGTCTCTTGTAATTCCAGCATTGTTTACAAGGTAAGATAACTCACCATCCGCCTCAACAATACTTTTCATAGCTGCAACAAATGCTTCTTCATTTGAAACATCAAAACCAATTACGTCTGCTTTCCCACCTGCTGCTAAAATCTCTTCTTTTACAACATTTGCTTCTGCTTCACCAGATCTGTAATTTATCCAAACTTTCAAACCCATCTCTGCCAAAACTTTAGCAATGTGTGAGCCTATTCCTCTACTTGAACCTGTTACCAATACGTTAGAACCTGTAAATTTCATTTTTTACCTTTTGTTTAATTTATAGTTAAGAGTTAAAAAGTTTATCTCTAATATTTTCAAAAACTTTATAATCTTCATCACTGATTGTATCTGAGTAAATAATATGATTTAACTGCTCCAAAAGATGAAACTTTGAGAGTTGATCATGAGATAATGCTCTACTTATAATATCTACATGCTCATCTAAATCATAATCTTTATTTACAATTGAATACAAAAACGCTTCTGCCTCTTTTTTATCGCAGTCAAAATTTTCTCCCATAATCTCACAAAAGAGTGATGATTGTGACTCGAGGTCTCTATTGTCGATCTTAATAATATGAGCGAGTAACGTTCCTACTGATTCTTTTAATTTCTGTTCCATAAAATCACCTTTGTAGCTATCAATTTATTTATTGTATCACAATGTAGGCAAATATATTAAAGAGGTTCACTCATCTCTTTAGGTATTTCAAGCCCCATAAGATTCAATACTGTTGGTGCAATATTGTTTAAACCACCACCTTCTCTAATGTTTGAGATGCCATCGGCTAAAACAAAACACCACACCTCGCCAACCGTATGATTTGTCAATGTATGCCCACTTCCATCACACATCTCTTCACAATTCCCATGGTCTGAAGTAAGTACAATTGCATAATTGTCCTCTTTTGCTTTTTCAATGATTAGCCCCAATTGTGTATCTACTGCATTTACAGCTGTTTTAGCTGCTTCATAATTGCCTGTATGCCCAACCATATCTCCATTTGCAAAGTTCACAACTATAAAATCATACTCTTCATCCATTGCTTTTCTTACTGCATTTCCAACTTCTGCTGCTGACATTTCAGGTTTCATATCGTATGTTTTTACATCAGGGCTTGGTATAAGCACTCTACTCTCTCCAAGCATTGGCTCTTCTACACCACCATTCAGAAAAAATGTAACATGTGCATATTTTTCTGTTTCTGCTGTGTGAAATTGTCTTAATCCTGCATTGGATATTACTTCTGCCATTGTATTTGTAACTTTCTCTTTTGGAAAAATTATTGGAAAGTTAAAGCTTGAATCATATTTTGTCATAGTGGCAATATTTAAAGGTATATATTTTCTTTCAAAAGATGAAAAATTTTCATTACCAAGTGCTGTAGTGATCTCTCTTACTCTGTCTGAACGGAAGTTAGCTATTACTACAGAATCACCCTCTTTCATACCTTCATAACCATTCAAGGCAACGGGTTCAATAAACTCATCTGTTTCATCTTTAGCATAAGAAGCATCAATATAATCACAAGTAGACAAAGAAGAAGATGGTGTTCCTGAAGATATTACATTGTAACCTTTTTCTACTCTTTCCCATCGATTGTCTCTATCCATAGTATAAAAACGTCCCCCAATAGTAGCAATAGAAATATTTTCATCACATATAGCTTCAATTTGTTTAACATAACTCTTTGCAGATCTAGGGTCAACATCTCTTCCATCAGTAATAAGATGTAGAAAAACTCTTTTATTTTGCTCTTTTGCCAATAAAGCAAAATCAATAATATGACTAATGTGAGAATGCACTCCCCCGTCACTTAAAAGACCAACTATATGTAAACGATCACTTTTAGCAAGTGTATCTTTTATGACTTCATTGTTTTTTATGCTTCCATCTTCAAATGCCAAAGATATCTTTACAAGATCTTGATATAAAATACGTCCAGACCCTATTGTCATATGTCCAACTTCAGAATTACCCATTTGACCTTCTGGCAATCCTACACTTAAACCATGTGTAGATATGAGAGCTTTAGGAGCATCAGCAAATAATTTGTCATACGTAGGTTTTAGTGCATCATCAAATGCATTACATGCACTTTGCGGTTTATGACCTATGCCATCTGTTATTATAAGTATTGTTTTTTGTATATCCATTCACTAACTCCTGCGTCCAATATTGGTGTTTTTCCCATATTTAAAAGAAAAACCCATGAGATTTACAATAATCTATTGTATTTTATATAAATAATAGTAAAATTAAATTAAATTGAAATAAAAACTAAAAATGAAAGTTGCCAATGTTATATGAATTAAATAACCTCTTCCACATACATTTATTTGGATACATATCTGTTCGTGCAGGTATTGCATTTATGTTCTCCTTTATCTTCGTTCTTATATTGATGCCAAAGTATTTAGCTTGGGCAATATCTAAAAATGCGAATCAACCCATAAGTAAATATGTTGCAGCTCATGAGAGTAAAAGTAAAACACCTACTATGGGTGGAGCTGTCTTTCTTGCTGTAACAGTTATTGTTTCATTGCTTGTTGTTGACCTTAAAAATCCTTATGTATGGGGTGGGCTTATGACCTTAATAGGGTTCGGCTTAGTAGGATTTAAAGATGATATAGGAAAGATAGTATCTGGAGATAATTTGGAAGGTTTAACACCTAGAGGAAAAATGTTTCTTCAAATTATTATTGCTTCTATCGTTACTGGATTGTTAGTATATGTAGATTTCCCAACAGAATTTTATGTTCCATTTATTAAATATCCTATTTTTGATATGGGTTATTTTGCCATTCCTTTTTGGGTACTTATTTTTCTAGCTACAACCAATGCTGTAAATTTAACAGATGGATTGGATGGTTTAGCAACTGTTCCTTCTATTGTTGCACTTTTTTCTCTTGGTGCTATTGTATATGTTACCGGTCATGCAATTTTTTCAAACTATCTATTAGTACCAAATATTAAAGGTGTGGGAGAACTACTCATTATTACCTTTGCACTTGCAGGTGGATTACTTGGTTTCTTATGGTACAACTGTTACCCTGCAGAGATTTTCATGGGAGATACAGGAAGTCTTGCCATTGGAGGATTCCTTGCATACCTTGCCATACTTGGAAAGAGTGAAGTACTACTTATTCTTATAGGTTTTATTTTTGTTATGGAAACTGTTTCTGTTATTTTACAAGTTGGCTCTTTCAAGCTAAGAAAAAAACGTATTTTCAGAATGGCACCTATACATCATCATTTTGAGTTAAAAGAGTGGGCTGAAAATAAAATTATTGTAAGATTTTGGATGATCTCTTTCATTACAAACATACTTGCACTCATATCTTTCAAATTCAGATAAAAGATAATGAGTAGATAGTAATGAGTAATGAGCAACCGATAAACAATGATATTGATACTCTTTTAAAGCTATTAGTAGCAAGTACTAAAACCATTAAACAAGGCTAAATATGAATTGTCCATTAAATTACTCATTACTCACTACTCATCACTCATTTGTAAAACGGAGTTTTTCATGAAACCTACACTATTTGGATACGGGTTAACAACAAAGGCCATTGCTAAAAAACTTGGTGGGGGCTGTACCTTTTTTGACGACAACTGTAAAGAGCCTTACACAGATAAAGAAAATAATAAAATTTTTCCTTCATTTATGTTCGATCCGGAAAAAAGTGAACTTGAAGTCACGACACCAAGTTTAAAACCAAACCATACACTTATTAAAAAAGCTAAAAACCTCTTAAGTGAATATGACTACTTCCTAGGAAATATTTCTGAAACTGTAGGGTGCTGTCCCCCGACAGAACCAACTCTACAAGACCATAATATTGGTGCTGTGAGGACACAGCACCCTACAAAACCCAACAAACCATTCAATATATGGATATCTGGTACAAACGGTAAAACAACCACAACTCAAATGCTTACACATTTGTTAGAAAAAAAAGGTGCTTTAAGTGGTGGGAACATTGGTACACCTTTGGCCGACTTAGACACAGATGCACCTATTTGGGTTTTAGAGTCTAGTTCATTTACTCTTCACCATACACACACCGCTTCACCCGACATCTATCTGCTTTTGCCAATTACTCCTGACCACTTAGACTGGCACGGTACACCTGAGCAGTATGAAGCTGACAAACTTAAACCACTGCTTACTATGAAAGAGGGAGAACTGGCACTTGTTCCAAAAGGTTTAAACTTACCAAAAACAAATGCTTATGTTGTAGAGTATGACTCAAAAGAGTTCCTCTGTGAATATTTTGATCTTGATGCTTCAAAGTTAAACTACAAAGGTGCTTTCTTAGAAGATGCCCTACTCTCTTTAGCTATCACCAAAGTACTTTTCGATGAAACAGACTACGATCTGCTAAATACCTTTAAACGTGATGCACACAGACAAGAAGAGATACACGATACAAAAGGAAGGCTTTGGGTAAATGACTCAAAAGCTACCAATCTTGATGCAACACTTCAAGCAGTTAAAGGTTATGCCGATCAACCTATTCACCTCATTTTAGGTGGTGATGACAAAGGAGTTGACTTAAAACCACTTTTTGAAGTCATGAGTTCTTTTAATATTACTATATACACTATAGGTGCAAACAGTGAAAAACTTAAAGGCTTGGCAAAAACATATAATATTAACTATATTGAGTCTAAAACTATAGATAATGCTGTGAAAAACATAGATAATGCTCTTAAAAGTTCTGAAGTTGCTCTCTTATCGCCTGCTGCTGCCAGTTTTGATCAGTTTAAATCATACAAACACAGAGGTGATACTTTTATGGAGTTAGTAAAAAAATTGTAAAAAATTCAATTTTTTTACTTTTCTCTTTTTATTTTAAGGTTTGAGTGTTATAATTTCAGCCACTTCAAACAACAAGTGGCTCGATAGCTCAGTCGGTAGAGCAAAGGATTGAAAATCCTTGTGTCGGGGGTTCGATTCCCTCTCGCGCCACCATTATTAAACTTCAAAAAAATTACTAGCTATTTTAATCACCAATAAACATCTATTTATCTGATTTTCATGAGAAACAATTATGTTATAATGTCGAGTGATTATAGAGTACTTTTTTAAAGTAAAATAACTCCGTATCAAATATAAAATATCATAAAGAAGCATGTTAATGTCAAAAAAATTACACTTAGTCAGCTTAGGCTGTACAAAAAACCTTGTCGATAGTGAAGTAATGCTCGGTCGCCTTAAAGATTATGAAATAACAGATGACAATACTCAAGCAGATGTAATCATTGTAAACACTTGTGGGTTCATAGATGCAGCAAAAGAAGAGAGTATCAATACTGTTTTAAATTTGCACGATGAACGCAAAGAAAACTCTATTTTAGTAATGAGTGGATGTCTTACAGAGCGCTATAAAGAAGAGTTACAAGCAGAAATGCCGGAAATTGACATCTTTACAGGTGTTGGTGATTATGAGAAAATAGATGATTTAATTGCCTCTAAACAAAGTACATTCTCTCCAGATGTTTATTTAGCTACAGAGACATCTGGTAGAGTAATTACAGGCTCTAACTACCATGCTTACATTAAAATTGCAGAGGGTTGTAACCAAGCTTGTTCTTTTTGTGCAATCCCAAGTTTTAAAGGCAAGTTGCACTCTCGTTCTTTATCATCTATTGTAAAAGAAGTTAACTCTTTGGTAAAGCAAGGATATTATGAATTCTCATTTATCTCTCAAGACTCTTCAAGTTATGGTAGAGATATGGGATTAAAAGATGGTCTTAGAGATCTTATAGAAGCTATTGAGGCTGTTGAAGGCGTAAAATCTGCACGTATTTTATACCTTTACCCTAGCACAACAACATTTGAGTTAATTGATGCCATTTCAGACTCTGAAATTTTCCAAACTTATTATGATATGCCTATCCAACACATTGATGACAATGTTTTAAGAACAATGAAACGTGGTTTTGGAGAAGAGAAGACAGTTGAACTATTGCGTCATATGAAAAGTAAACCAAACTCTTTCATTCGTACATCTGTAATTGCCGGTCACCCTGGTGAAACAGATGAAAGTTTTGAAGCACTATGTAGTTTTATGGAAGAGTTTAACTTTGACAGATTTAACACTTTCCATTATTCAAACGAAGAGACAACATCTGCATACAAGATGGATCAGATACCTCAAGAAACTATTGATGTGAGAGCGGATGCCTTAGGTGCTATCGCAGAAGAGTCAACACTTATTTCACTTAAAAACATGGTTGGTGAAACGGTCAATGTCATTATTGATGGTGAGAGTGATGAACATGAGTATCTGCTAAGTGCAAGACCAACTATTTGGGCTGTAGATATAGATGGAGAAATTCTCATAAATGATACTTCAGACCTTCCTATTGAGTATGGAAAACTCTATAGTGCAAAAATTACAGAGTTGGCGGGTAAACAGTTACTTGCAACATTGATTAAAGCTATCTAAACACTTATGCCTTCTATAAATCTATCTTGGCAGACCAAAAAGAAAAACTTACTCGCTTTCTCTGCTGGGGTAGACTCTTCTGCTCTATTTTTCTTACTTTTAGAAAAGCAAATTAAATTCGATATTGCTTTGGTAAATTACGGTACACGAAAAAACAGTGATGTGGAAGAGAAACATGCAAAAGATTTAGCCAAGAAATACAATATTACTTGCTATAGTATTAAAGCTCCAAAATTCACTAATAACTTTGAAAGAGATGCAAGAGAGTTTAGGTATGACTTTTTCAAAAAGATATGTTCTGAACATAAATATGAAAATATTTTAACTGCTCATCAACTAAATGATCAACTTGAATGGCTTCTAATGCGTCTTACAAAAGGTGCTGGTCTATCTGAACTCATTGGATTGACGCTTAAGAGTAAGAGAGAGCATTATACTCTTGTACGACCATTGTTAGAATCTAGCAAAGATGAACTTTTGACATATCTTAATCAAAATGATTACCCTTATTTTGTAGATGAGAGTAATTTAGAAGATACATATGAACGTAACCGATTTAGAAAAGAGTTTTCTGATCCTTTAATGAAAAAGTATACAGATGGCATAAGACGTAGTTTTGAGTACTTGAACAGAGATAAAGATAGCCTAGAAAATAGATTTGAAACAACATATGCCAATAAAGAGTTACGTGTCATAAAACTACATGATATTAATGCCAAATCAAAAGCTGTTGATCTTACACTAAAAGAGTTAGGCTACCTACTTTCATCTGCACAACGTAAAGAGATTGAGAGTTCAGATAGTTTAGTCATTGGCGGGTTATGGGCTATTGAAAGAAAAGATAATTTCATCTATATAGCTCCATATATAGAGAGTACTATGCCTAAAAAATTTAAAGAAGAATGCAGGGTTAAGAAAATCCCATCGAAAATCAGACCTTATTTATGCCAAGAGGGAATTGATTTACTCCTGTAGGGTGCGTTTCATAACGCACCTTTTATATTATAAGCCTATCGGCAAACTTTATATTTTATGAAAATTTTATTACATGGTGCGTTGGGAAACGAACCCTACAATTCAAATATAATTGAATTATTTGCCCGCCAAAGGGTGTGCTTTCATATACTCTTGCATCTTTTTTGAAGATCCTAATTTGGTATAAACTTGTGTAGTTGCCATAGTCTCATGGCCAAGAAGTTCTGAAACATCCGATATTCGTGCTCCATGATTTAACAAATGGGTTGCAAAAGAGTGTCTTAGTTGGTGAGGAGTAACTTTTAATCCTGCATCTTTAAAAAGCTTAGTCAACTTGTAGCGCAGTTGTGCAGAGTTCATAGGGGAGTTACCTTTTTCAAAAAGGTATTTTTTTGGAGAGTAATGTTCTATATACTGTTTTAATAATTTTTGTAACTCTTCCAAAATTGGTAACTCCCTAACTTTTGAACCTTTACCATGTATCTGAACCCAGGAACCTTTTATATCTTCCAACTTTAAATCTGAAAGTTCAGAAATTCGTAACCCCAAGCCATAAAGCATTGAAACAATCAATTTATCTTGCATATTTGCAGAGTTTAAAACTTCTTTTATATATTTTTCTTCAATAGGCTTTGGCAATCCCTGAGGTACTTTAATGCTTTCATCTGCAATTAATTTAACAGGCACAAGGCATTGCTCTTCTATATATTTTACAAAAGAACGAATAGCTGATAATTTTTTAACTATGGTTTTTTTTGAATTTTTAGCAATAGCAAAACGAAAAGGAGTAATATCTAAAATATTGATGCCATCTTCTGTATAAAAATGACTAACTTCCATCATTTGACGTAAAGCTATTTCGTAAGTTACAACAGATGTTTCAGAGTATCCTCTTACATCAAATATATAGTCTAAAAACTCTTCGGAATAATCTTGAAGTTTATGTTTCATATTACATTGTGTGTTCTAACATTTTTGTATGTAAATACTCTCTTGCTTCATCCATCTCCATACCTTCAAGAGATATACTTTGTACATAAAAATCTATTTTAGAAAAAGGTTTTGGTATGACAAATTCATCCCAACTTTTTAACTTCCAATATTTTTCTGCTTTATAATTCATAATGAAAATAGGCAACTTACTTTTTAAAGCTATACCAATGGCTCCATCACTCATTGAGTGTCTAGGTCCTCTTGGTCCATCAGGAGTAATAAGTACCTCTTCTCCACTTTTTATACTTTTAAAAGCTTGAAGTAAAACTTGTCTGGCACCTTTTTTAGAAGATCCTCTTAATGGTCTTATATTCAATAACTTTAAAGTAGATGCAATAAGTGAACCGTCAAAATGTTGAGAAATTATTGCAGATGCTTTATGTTTTTTATGTATCTGTCTATATGCTTGAGGACTCATAAGTAATTCAGCATGCCAGCAGACACAAACATGCTGTTCATCCCCAATTTTAGAAATAAAGTTAAATTTTTTAGAGCTTGTATACCATATAAATCTCATCATAACATAAACAAGAGGAGGTATAACAACTTGACCAACTTGTCTATAAAAATTTTTCACAACAATACTCTAAACAAGTTTGGCATCCAATGCCCCTCTTGATGTTTTAACAACTTCTACTTCTACAATTTTTCCTAAAAGTTCTTCACTACCTTCAACAAAAACAAGTTTTCCATCATCAGATCGTCCAGAGACTCTTCCATTTGGTTTCAATTCATCAAAATAGACTTTATGTATTTTACCTAACTGGGAATCCATGATTTCATCAAGTATTTCTGTATGTCTTGCTTGAAGTCTTGTAAGTCTTTGTCCAGATAGAGAATCTTCAATCTGATTATCAAACTCTGCTGCTTCTGTATGAGGTCTTGCAGAGTACTTAAAAGAAAAGAGTTGTTCAAAACGAACCTTTTCAAGAACATCCATAGTATCTTCAAAATCAGCATCACTCTCACCTGGAAAACCAACAATAATATCGGTAGATATAGTAGCTTCAGGACATAGTGTACGTATTTTCTCACATCTGTTTATAAAATTCTCTTTTGTATAACCACGTTTCATCATCTTCAATAATGATGTTGAACCACTTTGCAATGGTACATGTATCTGTTTACAAATTTTAGGATTTGATGCAAACTCTTGTATGAATTCATCATCCATATGCAGAGGATGTGGCGAAGTAAATCTTATGCGTTCAAGACCTTCTATTTTAGAGATTTTTCTTAACAACTCTGTGAAATTACATTTTTCATCAAAAGAGCCAAAACGTCTTCCATAATTGTTTACATTTTGACCCAAAAGCATAACCTCTTTTGCTCCGGTCGAAACTGCCTTTGTTATCTCTTGTATTAAAAGATCTGAAGGTATAGATATCTCTTCTCCACGTGTTGCAGGAACAATACAAAATGTACACCCTTTGTCACAACCAATAGAGATATTGACCATAGCTTTAAATGGATTTGTTCTATACTCACCAAAAGCATATGTACTTTCATCAAAATCCATATCTACTTCTACAGCATGTTTTTTATCTACAATTTGTGTTATTTTAGATACATTTCTAGCACCAATAACAAAATCAACAGCAGGTGCTCTTTTTATAATCTCTTTTCCTAAATGACTAGCCGTACATCCGGCTACACCTATTTTGGCATCTGCTTTTTTATGTTTATTAAATACACCTATTTCAGAAAACAATTTTGCAACAGGTTTCTCTCTAACTGAACATGTATTAATAATAATAAGGTCTGCTTGGGAAAGTTCTTGAGTTAACTCATAAGGTTCTTTTTGATTAAGTTCAGCGATCATATGTTCGGAGTCACGAACATTCATCGCACATCCAAGTGTTTCTATAAATAATTTTTTCATATATTGTATTAAATAGAAAGAGTGTATAAAAAATTATTTACTATTTTTAAAGTTTGAACATCCTTTCTACTCTGCTCCTTAAGATATTATGTGTACTTCGTAAATATATTCGTTATCATCTAAACCATATTTTACTTCACGCATATATACTGATTTCCCCAGCTCTTCGAAGTATTCAATCATCTCTTTTAAATCTTTGTGTGAATTATCTTTATCAAAATAGAATATAGTTCTGCTAGATAACTCCTCTTCTATCTTTTTTAATTCAATTGTCTTAGGTTTTGCTTTCAGTGTTGTTCTAGCAAGTTTTAATTTCATTATTTCTCCTAAAGGTTATATACGGCTCATTAATCATATACATATAGTATACTTTATTTTCAGTAAAGGTATGTTTAGATATAATCATATTCTGCTCAAAAAACACCTCCTAGACGTTCTTAACACTGTTATGTTACCTCTTGTAGCTAGTTTATTGAACAAGCAATCACTATATATGAATTTATTTAAGGAATAACCATGGAAAAAATATTAGATATTATTGAAGCTATTGCTCATGAAAAGAATATTTCTAAAGAACATGCAGTTGAAGCTTTTACAGAAGCATTAACAAATACAGCAAAAAAACTGACATCATTTACCTCTGCGTTTGAAGTAAAAATAGATAATGACACAAAAACATACTCTGTTCATAAAGTTATAACAGTTGTTCCTGATGGAGATAAACAACTTTTTACAGAAGTAGGAAGAGAAGATAACAAACAGACTGTTGAATCTGATGCATTTATGGCACTTTCAGAAGCTAAAGAGTTTGATGAGTCAATAGAAGTTGGTGATCAACTTAAAGAAGAGTTTATTCTTGAGGATCATGGACGTACTGCATCTGCAAACCTTTTTAAAGAGTTAGAGTATCATATTCAAAGACGTATAGAACAAGATCTTTTTGAAAAGTATAGAGAAAAAGTTGGTTCTGTAATGCTTGGTACAGTTAACCGTATTGATTCAGAAGACAACACGTATATTGAAATTGGAGAACTTAAAGGTGTTCTTACAATGAGAAACCGTATTAAAGGTGAAAAGTTTAAACATGGAGACTCTATACGTGCACTTCTAAGATTTGTATCTGTTGATCCTAAATATGGTCTTTTCCTTGAACTTACTCGTACTTCACCAAAATTTCTTGAAGCACTTATGGCTCTTGAAGTTCCAGAAATAGCAGATGGTGTTGTAGAGATTGTTGCTGCTGCTAGAATACCTGGTGAAAGAGCTAAAATAGCACTTAAAACAGAGCAGATGAATGTTGACCCTATTGGTGCTGCTGTTGGTGTTAAAGGTGTTCGTATTAATGCTGTAAGCGAAGAGTTAAGTGGTGAGAATATTGACTGTATTGAATACTCTGCAATTCCAGAAATATTCATTACAAGATCATTGAGCCCTGCAATTACTCAAAGTATAAAAGTTATACCTGATGAGAAAAAAGCAATCATAAGCATTACAGGTGATCAAAAAGCAAAAGCTATTGGTAAATCTGGTATAAATATACGTTTAGCATCTATGTTAACTGGTTACGCTATTGAGTTAAATGAAGTTGAAGGTGTGACTGAAAGACAAGTAGATAGTTCATCTAACAATGGTGAAGCAACTAAGACTAAAGATACTACAGCTTTATCTGATTTATTTAAATAAATCATTTGTGTGTAAATTTTTGGTGTTGTCGGGGGACAACACCATACAAAATTGTAATCTAACTTTGCATCCGTAGGGTGTTGTGCCTCACAACACCAAAACCCAAAATCAAATTTAATTATTACAGCAAAATCATTTTTGAAAAGTTTTCTGCGTCAAGTGATGCAGAACCTACTAAGACTCCATCAACCCCATCAATCCCAGAAATCTCTTTAATATTTTCAGGTTTAGCTGATCCACCATAAAGTAATGGTTTATTATTTATGGCTTTTTTTAGTGCTGAATGTGTTGATTTTATCTCTTCAACAGTTGCAGATCTGCCTGTACCTATTGCCCAAATTGGCTCATATGCTATTATGAGGTTATCATACGATATATCTATACCATCAAATTGAGCTAAAAGATACTCCATTACAGCATCTAGCCCTGCTTCTCGTATTTCAAGAGGTTCACCTATACAGTAAATTATTTCAAAACCTTGTTCTTTAAAGAATGAAAACTTTTGAGCTACTTTATCTTGTGTCTCATTTAGGTATTCACGTCTTTCACTATGTCCTATAAGTATTGTTTTTATACCAAACTCATCTAACTGTTCTAAACCTATTTCACCTGTATATGCTCCATTCTTAGCCATATAAGCATTTTGTGTACCTATGGTAAAGTCTACATCAAAAGAATCTAAAGCTGTAGCTGGAGGGAAAATATAAACAGAGTCATCAGAACTTTTTTTAGCTAGTTTATTTGCTAAGTCCTGCATATATTGTTTTGTAGAAGATCTTGTGTGATTTGTTTTAAAATTAGCAGCATATATCATTTGCTTCCTTTGCAAACTCTATGCATATACAATGCATAGAGTTATTGTTAAATTTTATTATTATTTTTCTAGTGCTTCAAGACCAGGGAGTTTAACACCTTCAATCAATTTTAAACTGGCACCACCACCTGTACTTACAAATGTCATTTCATCAACGTCACCAGCTCTTGCTGCTACATCGGCAGTATCACCTCCACCAACTATTGTAGTTGCATGAGTTTCTGCTATGTAGTGAGACATCATAATGCTACCTTTTGAAAATTTATCCATTTCATAAACTCCCATAGGACCATTCCAGATAATTGTTTGCGCATCGTTAAGAACTTCACGAAACAATCTTGAAGATGCCGGTCCGGTATCTAAGCCCATCCAACCGACAGGTATCTCTTGAGAAGGCACATATTTAACCGCTGTATTTTCTGAAAATTCTGGAGCTACAACAAGATCTACAGGAAGGTAAAACTTAACACCTAAAGATTGTGCTTTATTCATAATGATTTTAGCATCTTCTATTAGATCATCTTCAACCAAAGAGTCACCTATTTCATATCCTTGTGCTTTTAGGAATGTAAAAGCCATTCCTCCACCAATGATGACTTTGTCAACTTTGTTTACAAGGTTTGTAATCGCTTCAAGTTTCCCTGAAACTTTAGATCCTCCGATAACAGCAATAAAAGGTCTTATTGGATTGTCAAGAACTCTACCAAAGAAATTAACCTCTTTACCCATAAGAAAACCAGCTGCTTTATGTTCTTTGTCGAACTCTTCAGCAACAGCATAGATAGAAGCATGTTTTCTGTGACAAGCACCAAAAGCATCGTTTACATAAATGTCAGCAAAAGATGCAAGTTCTTTTGCAAAAGTTTTATCATTTGTTGTTTCACCCTCTTCATAACGAAGGTTTTCAAGAAGAAGAACATCTCCTGCTTCAAGAGCAGCAGCTTTCTCTTTTGCATCAGGTCCTACAACATCATTTGCCATAAACAAGCCATGTTTGATAAGAAGAAGAGTATTTAATCTTTTTGCAACTGGCTTTAGAGAATATTTTTCTTCATATTTGCCAGGTGTTGGTCTTTCGTAATGAGATGCAAGAATGATCTTACAACCTCTATCGATACAGTAACGTATAGTTTGTAAAGCTGAACGTATACGTCTATCATCAGTAATGTTTCCAAATTCATCTTTTGGAACATTGAAGTCACATCTTATAAATACTCTCTTACCATCTATCTCAATATCTTTTAGTGTCTTCATAAAAAAGTACCTTCTATTTTTTACTTATATGTATCGCCATGTCAACTAAACGTGTAGAGTATCCCCACTCATTGTCATACCAAGAGAGAACTTTAACCATATTTCCATCAATTACTTGAATTGTATCAAGTGGAACAACAGAACTTAGTGCTTCTCCAACAAAGTCTTGAGAAACTCTATACTCTTCATCTACTCCTAAAATTCCTTTATGAGAACCTTCAGATGCTGTTTTAAATGCTGCTTTAACCTCTTCAAGTGTTGTATCATTTTTAAGAGTAACAGTAAGATCAACCATAGAAACATCTGGAGTTGGTACTCTCAATGCTTGACCATTAAGTTTACCTGCAAGCTCAGGAAGTACTTTTGATATTGCTTTTGCCGCACCAGTACTTGAAGGAATAATGCTCAAAGCACCTGCTCTTCCTTTTCTAGGATCACTTTTATGTTTAGTATCTAAGATTGGTTGAGTTGCAGTATAAGCATGGATTGTAGTCATTAAACCTTTTTCAATACCAAATGAGTCATTCAATACTTTTGCAACTGGTGCTAAACCATTGGTTGTACAAGAAGCATTAGAGACAAAAATCTCTCCTGCATACTCATCTTCATTTGCACCTAGTACAAATGTTGCTGTGTCATCTTTTGCTGGAGCAGAAAATAGTACTTTCTTCACACCGTTATCAATGTATCCTTGTGCACTCTCTTGAGTTAAAAATGCACCTGTACACTCTAAAACAATTTCTGCACCAACTGAAGCAAAATCAATCTTGCTTATTTCACGTTCTCTAAAAATTTTCGCTTTTGTATCTGCAATATTTAAATATCCATCTTTAACAGATACATCATTACGTCTTCCATGAACAGAATCATATTTGAGGTTATACTCAATCATATCTTCCGCTCCGCTTGCATTTACAGCTACTAACTCTACATCATTTCTATCTGCAATGATACGTGCTACACATCTTCCGATTCTACCCAAACCATTGATCGCTACTTTTACAGCCATTATCAACCTTTCTTATGTTAAAATTACGAATATTTTACAGTAAATGAGGTTAGTATTTGATTAATATCTCTAAGCCTGCAGTAGCAATCTTTGGCGGTAGTTTTGACCCTCCGCACAAAGGTCATCAAGAGATTGTTGAAAAAGCTACAAAAGTATTGGATATTGACAAAGTACTGGTTGTACCAGCTTATTTAAACCCTTTTAAAACATCTTCTTTGGCATCTGCTAAACAGAGACTTGAATGGTCCCATACTCTTTTTGATAATATGAAAAATGTTATTGTAGATGATTATGAAATTAGAGAAGGCAAAAGTACAACAACTTACAAAAGTGTAAAACATTTCAAGACAAAATATAATGTAAAGTATCTCATTATTGGTTCTGACAATTTGTCAACATTGACAAAATGGCATCAGTTTGAATGGCTAAATAAATATTTGACATGGGCAGTTGTAACCAGAGAAGGTTACACATTGGACTTAAGTAGTTTAAATAATTATGTTGTCATTCAACTCGATGCAAATGTTAGTTCAACCAACATAAGAGAGAACAAAGATTTATATAGTGTTGACAAAAAAATTAAAAAATCTGTCAAAGATATATTAGAAGGATCATAATTTATGACAATAGAAAACAGAATAGAGAACATAGTAAAAATACTTGATGACAAAAAAGCTGAAGAGATAGAGGTTTTCAATCTTGAAGATGCTGACTACATTGCAAAACGTGTAGTTATAGCAAACTCTTTAAATGGTAAACATACACTTTCACTTGCAGATCATTTAAAGAAAGATTTAAAAGTACTAGGAGACGAAATACTTGCTTCAGATGCAAGTGATGAATGGGTTGTAGCCGACTTAGGTGATATCTTGGTTCACATTATGATTCCAGAGTATAGACAGAGATATTCACTTGAAACTTTCCTATCGGAACTAGTAGACAATCAAAACAAAAACAGAGATATAGACCCAGCATAAAAATAGGCCTATGGAGATAATGATAGTTTTTTCAAAACAAATGCTATCGCTATTGCCTGAGTCCAACAAACCAATAAAAAAGGTATAAAATGTCACAAGAACAGACAAGAGATGAAAATTTTTACAAAAGAGCTGATGCACATATTGCTTTAGCCAATAATCAAATTGATGAAGGACAGATAAATCCTGTTCTTTCAAATGATTCACTACTTTATGGTGCTGCACGTTTCAATTCATGGATTGTAGCTGCTAGTTTTAAAAATGGCGAAGATATGAAAAATGATAAAGAGAATGCATTGAACTATTTCACCAATGCTTACAGAGCTATGCTAGAAGAGCACTTAGATGATTATATAAAAAACTTCAATAGCTATATGGGACCTAAAGAGTCTTAAGTAGAACTCTTCAGTTTAGGATTTGATAAAAATAGCATCATGTCCTGAACCTGTAATAAACTCCAGTAGTAAAAACAATCCAATAGTCACTACAGGTGAAAATATTATCCACCAGTAGAACTTTTCTCTAGCTATATACCACAACAATCCTCCCCACGATATAACAATGAGTACTATATGTGCTAAAAATAGTGGCATAATTTGACGTGTCAAATTACCAACAATTGCTAAAGATATAATAGCCAAAAAAGAAACAAGAGATATAAAAAGTTTTTTTAAATCTCTGTTTCTGTAATAGCTAAGAAATATAATACCTAACGTTATAAGTATTACTAAAACAATAAGTGCTTTCATTTTAAAACCTTATAGTTTATTGACAACTTGAATACCAAGTATCTCTAAACCTTGCTTAATAGTTTTCCCTGTCAAGTCTGCTAATTGTAAACGTGACATTTTAATGTTCTCTGCAATACCATCTTTTAGTATTGGGTTTTGTTCATAAAAACGCATAAATAGGGAAACTAAATCATACAAATAAGATGTTATTTGATTTGGTGAAGCATCAACAGATGCACGTTCAAGTACATCTTCAAATCTAAGTAACATTACAGAAAGACGATGTTCAAGTTCATCGGTAATAATAATATCTCCCTTTACTTCTCCATCAAATCGTCTAAATATACTCTGTATTCTTGCATAAGCATACTGCATATATAGTGAAGTATTACCCTCAAAAGATAACATTTTATCCCATTTAAATATATAGTTTGACTCTCTGTTAATTGCAAGATCCGCATACTTTACAGCACCAATCCCAATAATTTTAGCTAACTCTTGAATTTGCTCTTCACTATATTGCTCTTTATCTTTAATTGTATCTTTAGCTCTTGCAACAGCTTCATCTAAAAGATCAATAAGTTTTACAGTACCACCATCACGAGTTTTGAAAGGTTTACCACTCTCATCCATCATGGTACCAAAACCAATATGTTCAAGTTTTACATCTTCAGGTACAAATTTAGCATCTTTAGCTACTTTAAATACTTGTTTAAAATGTCCAGCCTGTCTCGCATCAACAACATAAGATATACGTTTTGCACCTAGGGTATTGGCTCTATAACGAAGTGCAGCTAAATCTGTAGTGGCATATAGGTATCCACCATCACCTTTTTGAATGATAACAGGTATCTCATTACCTTCAAGGAATACACATTTAGCACCATTGCTCTCTTCAAGAGAACCTGCTTTTTCAAGCTCACTCACAACTAATGGCAAGTCATTATTGTAAAAACTTTCTGCTTTAACATCATCTCTTGACAAGTTTACATTCAATTTAGAGTAGACATCTTCACAATGTCCTAGTGAAATGTCAATAAATTTTTGCCATAGCTGTAAACAGTGTTCATCACCTGATTGAATTTTGACAACATACTCTCTTGCTTTATTGGCAAAATTTTCATCTTCATCAAAATGAACTTTAGCATCTTTATAGAACTGCTCTAAATTCTTTAAAGATACAGAACCATCTTCACCCTGCTCTTCCAAGTAAGCAATTAACATTCCAAACTGTGTTCCCCAATCTCCAATATGATTTTGGCGAATAACATCATCTCCTAAAAAAGTTAGTAAATTTGAAAGTGTGTCACCAATAATTGTAGAACGAAGATGACCAACGTGCATCTGCTTTGCCATATTTGGTCCAGAGTAATCTATTACAACTCTAATAGGATTTTCTCTTTTTGAAATATTTAATCTATCATCATTCAATGCAGTTTCACAGCTATTTGCAATCCACTCTGAATTTAACCATAAGTTTATAAAACCAGGTCCTGCAATTTCTGCCTTTTTAATAATCTCTGTTAAATCCAGATTATCAATAATGTTTTGTGCTATTTCTCTAGGATTTTTTCTAAGTTGTTTAGATAATGCCATTGCACCATTAAACTGATAGTCGCCAAACTCTACTTTTGTAGATTCCGATACAGATATAGGTTCTGAGTCAATATTAGCCTTAACAAAAGCATCTTTTATAACTTTATTTATTTGTGATTTTAATTTCATTGAATGTTCCGTGAATATTTTCTGTTTCTCATACTTATCTTGGAAATGAATATACAGTATAAGGGGAGTTTTTGTTTTTAAACCAATCTACTGTTCCCATCTATACGATAGGAACAGGTATAGCTTAACGATATTTTAAGCTTTTTTCTCTTCTTTTGTTTCAGTTACTTTTTCTTCTATTTTAGTCTCTTCTTTTTTAGCTATTTCAACAACTTCTTCATCGTCTTCTTTTATAGCTTTCTTGAAATCTTTAATTCCCTTACCCATACCTTTTGCAAGATCAGGAATTTTCTTTGCTCCAAAAAGTAGTACAACGATTGCAAGAACAATCAGTAATTCTGGCATACTTGGCATACCCATATTCAATCCTTTTAGCTCATTAACGAGCATAATTTTTTATAATTATACTCTAAAATATTTAATCTATAATAACCATTGATTAATAAAATGCTCTTTTTCATCATCACTATGCTTTAACTTAGCCGCATTTGCCACTATAGTGAATTCTTTAGCTGCATTTTCAATATTATCATTTATGATTGTAAAATCATATTCTCCAATAGCTTCTATCTCTTCTTTTGCATTTTTAATACGTTTTAAAATGACATCTTCACTGTCTGTACATCTTGCACGAAGTCTTTTTTCAAGTTCAAAAATTGAAGGAGGGGTAATAAACGCAGATGTTGTAATATCGTTCATCTTAGCACGAACAAGTCTGTGTCCTTGAACATCAATGTCAAAAATTACCAACTTACCAACATTTAATGCTTCTCTAACTGGTTTCAATGACGTACCATAGTAGTTACCATGTACCTCTGCATACTCTAAAAAATTTCCCGCTTTAATATCTTCTTCAAAATTTTCTTTACTTACAAAGAAGTAGTCTACTCCATCTTTTTCACCAACTCTTGGCTCTCTTGTTGTTGTAGATATGGAGAAATAGTATTGCCCAATATTGTTTGATGCAGCATTTATAATAGTACTTTTACCAGCCCCACTTGGTCCAGACAGTACTAAAATTGCACCTTTTTTACTAATAGACATTATTTGCTTTCCTTAAAGTTTATTTTAATTGTTATCTCTGCACCTTTAAGAAGTTTTCTAATTTTTTTAACTTTCATATCTTTCACGGCCTCTATTAGAGTCTCTTCAAAACTATGATTTTCTCTCTTCTTTCTCTTTTTTGACTTCTTTTTTGTTGCTTTTTTACTTAAAATTTCTGCCATATCATCTTCGTCAACTATTTCAAGTCCGTCAGCCTCAAGATGCTCTTTGATCACTTCTGTTTTTCTCATCTCAAATTCATCTAACTCTAGTTCTAAAGATTCATTTGCATCTTCTTCCAGAATTGCTTTTATTTTATCTATTTCACTATTGTTTAAAATAGGTGTGTTCAATAACTCTTCATTCTGCTCTTCATCAATATCTACAAAATCTTCTAGTAAAGAACTTATCTGTGAAGGTAAAAAGGGTTTATTTATTACCTCATCAAAATCTTCTATTGTCTCCATACTGTGTTCTTTTGACAATAAAAAGACTTTCTTGCTAAATGTCATCTCTTCCAACTTATCTTTGCATTGCAAGTCATAAGAGTCATCATTTACAAAAAGAATATCGTATCTATTTAAATTTGTTGATGAGAGGGTTTCAACTTCTTCCAAATTATATACCTCATCACGCATACAAAGAGAGATAATACGAGAAACTACAGGATTGTTATTTATAAGTAAGATATTCATATAAGATGGCTCCAAAAATTATTAGTTCATATTGTATTATAACTCTGTTTAGGACTTGATTTTATATTTAGTTGTGAAGATTGTAGGTGAAGATTAATTACTGTTACCCCATATCTGGGGTAACAGTTTAAATATTTGGTAAAAGTTAAATTTAGAAGTTGTAAGTAAGTTGCATACTCAAACTATTTTCACTGTGCTCAGTTTCTAATGTATCTATATTCATACCGAGACTTGAGATGTCGTAAGTTTCTGTATTTGACGGAGAATAAACATAAGCTACATCTACACCTAGTTTAGGGCTAATTGTATATGTACCACCCACTGTATAGTGCTGTTCAGATGTTGCAGGGAATCCCAGTAAATTAAGTACATTTATTGCTGGATTTTGACTTTCAACTACTGCACTCGCTGCATAGTTATACCCTAGTCTCAATGCCCAGTTATCTTGTGCATACTGGTAACCAAATGCATATACATCTTGGTCTTCCCAACCAAAGTCTTGATAACCTTTAGCTTTTGACCACTGAACTCTTTTATAATCGAAAGCAAAAGTATGTTCTGCCATAGTATAAGAGACACCTACCCCAATCTCTGCAGGTTGTTCAAGATCATCTCCTATAGGGAGTTGAAAGGCATCTGCAGCATGAGATATTTGTCCATCATAATTCATTTCAATAGAAGATTTATAAACTGCACCCAAAACAAGACCATTGTCAAAGTCGTAAGATGCACCTAAGTTATAACCAAAACCAAAATCTTGAGCAAGTCCTGCACCTACATGCATAGTAGGAGGATTACTTTGTCCTGTTGGCATATTAAAGTCAATATCAAGATTTCCATACTGAAGTATTGGAGTAACTGCAAGGCTCAATCCTCCAGTTTTATAAGCAATAGGAACTGCAAATTGCATTAACTGAAGATTGGTAACCATATTAAAGTTTCCAGCTGCATCTCTGTAGTCAACACCCATACCTGCTGTCCCAAACATACCAACACCAATATACCAATTGTCATTAATTTTATGTGCAAGTGAAACTTCTGGTATAACACTCATATCTGCAGCACTTGAGTAACTTGGATACGTTCCCAGCTTAGTTTTTACATCTGGCATAAAAATTGTACCACCAAAAGAAATTTCTGTACCTTCAACACCAGTAATCATAGCTGGATTACTAAGTGCATTTTCTGCTCCGTTACTTACAGCAATACCTGTACCACCCATTGCTCTAGACTTAGCTCCAACCCCAATAAGGTTGTCTCCGTTTGTTGCATACAATAGTGTTGAAGTCAGCAAAGACAAAACAATTCCGTGTTTAAGTAAATTTGATCTTTTATTCATTTTTATTCCCTTTATGATTTAAGATTTTAAATTATACCTTTTTTATTCTGCGGTTATAAGAGCATTTGAGAAGAAAAAAAAATATTCTGAATGCCTATTTACTTTTTGTGTATTTCTGCTACTATCACTCCTCTTAAATCGCCTTCTTTAAAATTTACAGCTTTGTCATGAGGGTAATTCTCTTCTAATGATTTACTAATCTCTTTAGATATATTTGTACCATGACATTTAAGGCATGCTCCTTGTGCCAAAAGGGGTTTATATACTCTCGTAGTATCAGCATCTTCAACAACTTTTATATCTTTAGGTGTAAAAGTTTTTTCGTCTATTGCAGAAATATATTCTGTCATTATTTTCATATCTAAAGCATCTGGTTGGTTTTGACTACTATTTCTTACTTTTACTGCGGTACGTCTTACTTTTACATTGGCAGGAAGTTTTTTATTGACCTCATTGGTAATATCATTTGCCTTTACCGTACAAAATTCAAGTGCAGACATTCCACTTTTATCGGCTTTCATAAGTGGTTGCAGTTCACCTTTTAAAGCTCCACCTAACATCTTTATATATTTGACACCTTCTTGCTTTATGGCACTGTTATCTGCCATTGTAACTGAGCTTAAAAGAATTGTTGAGAGCAGTAATGTTTTTAGTTTCATATTTTTTCCTTGAATTTATTTGTAATTTCTATAAATTATAACACAAAAATAAAGTTAGTAAGAAACAAAATAGTCTTTAAATCAGTTATATATCAATATATCTTGATTTGTTAATATAAATTGGGTAATATATGAAATAATCATCCAAAGTAAGGAAATTTAATGTGGTTAAGTAGTGTAGATTTTATAGTTTATAATTTTTTAGGTTTAAGTGGTCGTTTTGCTGATGCATTACACTTTTTCATATATGATTCTGTGAAAATTTTAACTCTTGTTGTAGTCATTATATATGTTATATCTTTTATACAGACATACATAAAAACAGAAACAGTAAGAGATTTCATACGAGGAAAGTCACAATTTGTAGGAAATTTACTTGCTGCAATATTTGGTATACTCACACCATTTTGCTCTTGTTCCTCCATACCTCTATTTTTAGGGTTTACTCAAGCAAAAATTCCAAGAAGTGCTACTTTTTCATTTTTAATTAGTAGTCCAATGAATAATGAAATAGCAATAGCAATACTATTTGCAGCATTTGGCTGGAAAATAGCTTTAATCTATACACTTTTTGGACTCATAACAGCTATAGTTGGTGGATACATAATAGGTAAAGTAAGTAGAGATGAAGATATACTCATAAAAGTTCCATATATGGAGCATGACGGTGAAGCCCATTTTGAAAAGCTAGCATTTACTAAACGTGTTAAAGATGCTTGGAAAAATGCAGTAAGCGTGTTAAAAGATATATATATTTATGTAATTATAGGAATTAGTATAGGAGCAGCAATTCATGGTTATGTACCTACAGACTTTATAGTAAAATATACAGGAGAAGATAATCCATTTGCTGTATTGGTCGCTGTTATTTCAGGTATTCCTATGTACTCTGGAGCTGCAACAGTAGCACCTCTCATAGAACCTTTAACAAGCAAAGGTATGCTTATGGGAACTGCACTTAGTTTTATGATGGCAGTAGTTGCATTATCATTGCCAGAAGCTATGATACTTAAAAAAGTTATGAGTTGGAGACTAATAGGTCTCTTTTTTGGTATAGTCGGAACAGGTATAATCTTAGTAGGTTACCTCTTCAATATTATTTTATAAGGATTAAAAAATGGAAATAAAAGTTTTAGGCAGTGAGTGTTGTTCAAACTGTGATACACAAATGAAGATTGTAAAAAGTGCATTAGAAGCAACAGGAATCTCTGCAACAGTAGAAAAAGTTGAAGATATGGTAGAAGTTATGAACTATGGTGTCATGAGTACTCCAGCAATCGTCATTGATGGTGAAGTAAAGACAAGAGGAAAAGTCTTAAGAGAGCAAGAGGTTATTGATCTTCTAAAAGAACAATAGAGATCGATAAAAAAGAGAAAGCTTGCTTCTCTTTAGTTGTGTACAATTTTTATATGATTTGAATAAGGTGTACATCAGGTACAGTGAAAGAAAACATATGAAAAGTGTGCATAAATAAAGAGAAGTGGTACACCCTGCGAGATTCGAACTCACGACCTTCGGTACCGCAAACCGATGCTCTATCCAGCTGAGCTAAGAGTGCACATTTTTAAATGTAGTAGCGATATTTAGAGCGAAATTATAGCTAAACTTCCTTTACTTTTCAAGTAGCTTCATAGGAGCGAAAAAGTTTTGTGCATTTTTATTGCTAATGAAAGTAGTATTATAGGGGTGTTCCATCTCTATAGTTTCAAAATTTTCTAAATTTAAATTCTTTTTCAACTCTTTTGCATGAGCTCCAAAAAGTATGAGTTTTGGGGCATCTGCTTCTAACTCCTTAAGTAAAACTCGCATAAATGGTCTCCAAGATTTTACATGTTTTAAAGAAGATTTTTTATCGGAGAAAATGAGTGCTGTATTTAAAAGTAGTACACCATTTTTTTCAAAATTTTCTCTCAACTCTTTGATTGAGTCAATAAGTTCTCGTTTATCTATGTGACTTATGGCTTCTTGAGATGTATTTTCTATGACTAAATCACCCCTAGCCACCAGTGCCATTTTTATAAAGTTACGTAATGAAGTAGCTTTGTTGACTTCTTTACTCAAACCTTTCTCTGAAAATATCTTTTCAACTTTTTCGTCTATAAAAGCGTAACCCCCTGCACTCTCTACTCTTGGGTAAGGGTCTTGACCAAAAAGTATGTACTTTACTTTATCTTTTGGCAGTGTTCTAAATGCATTCAAATAGTTAGCCGATGAAGGAAAATAGTCATCATCATTTTCAAGAAAATATCTATATTCATCATCTAATGCATCATATGCTTTGTTAAGTACATCTTCCCAACTTTTGATCATATTGTAACTTCCAATATAATTAAGAACATAAACATAAAGCCCAAATATCCATTTACTGTAAAGAATGCTTTGTCTATTTTTGTAAAGTCTTTGTTTACAAGGTAATGCTCATAAGCTAACATGATGGCAGAAAAAAGAACTGCTGTGTATGCCCATATACCTAAGTTTGCCGAACTTACAAACATATACCAAAGTATAATTGCCAATGTATGAAATACTTTTGCAATATTCATAGTATTTTTTGCACCAAATCGTGAAGGTATTGAGTGCAAACCATTCTCTTTGTCAAACTCAATATCTTGCAAAGAATACAAAAGGTCAAAACCTGCCACCCAGAACATAACACCTGATGCTAAAAAGATTGACCACAAGGAAACATCACCTGTTACGGCAACAACACCAGCTATAGGAGCCAAACCTAAACTTAAACCAAGTATGAGGTGTGCAGCAGCTGAGAAACGCTTAAACACAGTATATGCACCCAGTACCAATAGTATAGGAATTGCAAGTTTAAGAGCTAAATCGTTTATGAAATAGGCTACCAATACAAAAATAAAAGCATTTACAAATACAAATACTAACATTTGTTTGTTTGAAACTCTTCCATCTACAGAAGGACGATTTTTTGTTCTTGGATTTAGTATATCAATATCTCTGTCAAGATATCGGTTTACACCCATAGCAAAGTTTCTCGCAGATATGGCAGCCAGCACTCCTAAAAATAGAAGTTTCCAACCAAACCAACCTGTACCATCTTGTAAATGTGAGGCTACTAACATTGCTATAAATATAAATGGCAATGAGAACACCGAGTGTTTGAACATTACTAACTCTGAAAAGTCAGCCAATAATTTTTTTAATTTCACTTAAACTCCACTGTAAAGTAAATTTAGGGATGTCGTATTTTTAATTTACTATTTAGTGACCATGCAATGACAAGAACAAGCATAGCAACTACATATGAATTTGCAACAATTCCATATGCATGAAGTAAATAGAGCAACCAAAGAAGTATTGCACCTAATGGTGTAGGTACTCCTTCAAAATATTTTGCAGCTTCACCAACTTCTACTTTTATATTAAACTCAATCAATCTTCTAAGACCAGATACAATATAAAATATAAATACTATGCCTATAATTGTTTCTGTAAATACTGAAGCCTGTTCAGTAATTGAATAATATAGTAAAAAAGATGGCATAACCACAAATGAAATAAAGTCAGCATAACTATCTACTTGTATGCCAAACTCAGTTGATAGATTGTATTTTCTTGCAACCTTGCCATCTGCAATATCTAATGCTCCAGCAATCCATGCAAGTATAATTGCTGTAAAATAATCACCGTGTACAATGAAGTGAATTGCAATTAATCCTGCGGCAATATTTCCAAAGGTAATTAAGTTTGCAATGTTAAATCTATTGTTTTTATCAAAAAGATCCATATTTGTTATCCTTTATTTGAAAGCATATTTTACCCTCTTAGCACTTAACCCTTTATACTTAGCTCTATCTTGGTATTATTTCATTATGAATAACATAAAACAATTAGCTATTATTGGGTCTACTGCTTCGGGGAAAACTTCTCTTGCTGTTAAAGTTGCTAAACATATGGATGCGCATATATTGTCTTTAGATTCTCTCTCTATTTACAAAGAGATAGACATTGTGTCTGCAAAACCTACACTAGATGAGCGTGAAGGAGTAGAACATTTTGGAATCGACTATATTTACCCAAATGAAGATTTTGATGTAACTACTTTCATGAAGCTATATGTAGATGTTTACAAAAAATGTGAAGAAGAGAAGAAAAATCTTATTATTGTCGGCGGAACAAGTTTTTACCTTAAAATGCTTATTGATGGGGTGAGTAACATTCCTACTATCTCAGAAGATGTTAAAAAAAAGACACACAAATTACTACAAGACTCTAAAAATACTCACAAAATGTTAAGTGAACTTGACCCACATTATATGTCAAATATTGAAGATGGTGACAGATATCGTATTGAAAAAGCTCTAAACATTTATTTGCAAACTTCTTTAACTCCAAGTGAATACTTCAAAAACAACCCTCCTGTTCCAACAGTTATAGGAGAACTACCAATATACCAAATAGTTTGGGATAGAGATATTTTGAGAGAACGTATTGCTCTAAGATCTAAAATAATGCTGAACGATGGTCTTATAGATGAAGTTAGTATGTTAGAAAAGAGATATGGCAGAAAACCTAACTGTATGAAATCAATAGGTATCAAAGAGACTCTTGCTTACCTAGATGGCATATATACAAAAGATGAAATGTTAGAAAAAATAACAACTAACACAGCAAGGTTAGCAAAAAGACAAAAGACTTTCAATAATTCTCAGTTTGAAGATGTGGTAAAAGGAAGTGTTAAAGAGTTAGAAAAAATCTTACTGTAGGATGCGTTTCCCAAAGTTATAGATTATAGGTTAAAATGTTTTTAACATCATATATGCTATCATAAGGCATGAATGTAGTAATAGATACTAATGTATGGATATCAGCACTAATAAGTAAAAATGGCTTGGCTCGTGAGATTATACGATTGGCATTAAAAGGCAAGATATCTCCGTAAATTAGCACTTCTCTCTTTATTGAGTATGAAGCAGTTATGAAACGTGAAAAAATACAAAATATATGTTCTCTCACAATAGAAGAACAAGAAGAACTATTTCAAGCTTTTTTATCTACATGTAAATGGAACGAAATCTTTTATTTGTGGAGACCAAACCTTAAAGATATCAATGATGACTTTTTGGTTGAACTTGCAGTTGCGAGCAATAGTGAAATTATTATTACCGATAACATTAAAGATATAATATCTAGTGAATTAAAATTTAATTTTAAAGTTTTAACTCCAGAGATTTTTTTAAAAAGGAAATTAACATGAGTACATTAACACTAAGAATTCCAGATACAAAATATGAACGTTTAAAAAATTATGCAAAAAGTAAAGAAATATCTCTAAATAAACTTTTTGATGAATTCGCAACAATTGCATTAACTCAATTTGATGCAAAAACAAGATTTGACATGATGTCCTCAAAAGGTTCAAAAACTAGAGGCTTAGAACTATTAGATAAATTAGATAAACAATAATTATCTTATTCAATCTCTTTTACGATGTTCCCTTTTGATGGTGTGATGGCAATCACCCCCTTGTACAATTAAACAAAAAACCAAACCACTGATAAAAAAGACTTTCAATAATTCTCAGTTTGAAGATGTAGTTAAAGGAAGTGTTGAAGAGTTAGAAAAGATCTTACCGTAGGGTGTTGTGCCCTCACAACACCAAAGAAATATTACTTGTTATTTAAAATTTAGAAGGTGTTGTCGGGGACAACACTCTACACGATTATTTACATAAAACAGTGGGTTTTTAAACCCACTAACTATTAATACCCTGAAGCAGATATCATATAGTAGAAGTAAGAGACTAACGGCTGTACGTAGAATACTGCCGCTGCTGTAACTATTGCTGCCATACCAACAACTGCCATAAGTGGTTTAGATACATTGAAGTATATTATATCTGCATTATCCACTGGATCTTTTAAGAACATATATACAATTAATTTCAAGTAATAGTATGCCGCAACTGCTGAGTTAAGACCCATAACAATTGCTAACCATACATAGCCAGAGTTAACTGCTGCTTGCATTATATAAATTTTACCCCAAAATAGAGAGAATGGAGGAACACCTGCAAGCGACAACATAAATAGTCCCATAACAATTGCTCCTGCTGGCATTATTTTAATTAAACCTGAAAACTTCTCGAACGGGTGATCATATCTTTTATGGAATCTTTTACTTTTATGTCTAGAGATCCATAACATTGAGAATGCACCTAAGTTAGTAAACATAAATAGTGCATAGTATAAGAATATACCTGTTGTACCTTCAGTTGTACTAAGAGCTAAGGCGGCCATTACAAAACCTGCATGAGATATGGAAGAGTATGCCAACATACGTTTAACATCTTCTTGAACAAGTGCCATAATGTTTGCAAAAGTCATAGTAATAACTGCAATTGCAAGTAGCATGATTCTTACCCACTCAACTCCTAGATCTATATACATTCCAAATATTCTAATAGAGACAACTATCGCTGCAATCTTAGGAACAATTGACATATAACCTGCTAGTGGAGAAGATGCACCTTCATAAACATCTGGTGCCCAAGTATGGAATGGGAATAACGATAATTTAAATGCAAAGGCAACCAAAAGTAGCATTGATGCACCAAATATTGTTATCATAATTCCTGGTTCTCCTAAACGTCCAGACATAACTTCTGCAACTTTATAGAGTTCAACCGAGCCTGTCAATGCATATATTGCTGCTGAACCCATTGCAAAGAATGCTGCTGCGAGTGCACCCATTGTAAAGTATTTAACTGCTGCTTCATATGAATTAACTCTATTGTGGAGTGCAATTAATGTATAGAGTGCCAATGATGCTGTTTCAATACCAACAAAGATCAAGATTAGGTTGTCTGATGTAACCATAAATTGGAATCCTGCGACCATAAATAAGAACAGTGCAAAAAATTCTGGATATGAATACTCATGAAATCTTTTCGATGTTAATGCCAATGGAGTAAATATCATAGACCCCACAATAATCAATACTTGTGAAATGATAGAGATACCATCCATCAATATAACATCAAAGAAACCACGTTCATTTACATTTAGACCAAATACTGCACCTAAATCAATAAATAAAATTAATAGTGTCAACATTACATATAGTGATTTATGTAATTTGCTATTTACAAGATCAATTACCAATATAACCAAACCACCGGCAATTGCTATAAGCATAGGTGCTAGTGTAATGAGATTAAGGCTTTCTAAACTTACATTTATAGGTTGTAACATTACTTAACCTCCTCTATAATGATTTTTGTTTTTGCTGTTTTTATCATATCTTTAGCCTCAAGTGTAATAGCTTTTTCATCCATAAATACTAACAATGATTTTACTGAATTATCTATTGGTGCTAAAACAGGTTTTGGATAAACACCCAGCCAAACAACAATAAGTACTAATGGTATCAGTGACCAAATTTCTCTAGAGTTAAGATCTTTTAATGTTTCATTTGCTTTATTTGTAATTGGACCAAAAAAAGTTCTCTTATATACAGTAAGCATATATATAGCACCAATGATAATTGATGTTCCTGCCAAAACTGTCATAATTGGAGATACTTGATAGAAACCAAGTAACACAAGGAACTCACCAACGAATCCAATTGTTAAAGGTAAACCTACAGATGCCATAAGCATAATTCCAAATATGAGTGCGAATTTAGGCATAACTGAAGCCAGTCCACCAAATTCATCTATCATTTTAGTATTTCTTCTTTCATAAATCATACCAACAAGCATAAACAATGCACCCGATACAATACCGTGTGATAACATTTGGAAAACAGAACCAGATATACCTTCTGCATTCATAGCAAAAAGACCAAGCATGATAATACCCATATGTGATACAGATGAGTATGCAATAACTTGTTTAATATCTTTTTGAGCATATGCTACCATCGCTGTATATATAATCATAATAATTGACAGAACTGCAATTGGTGTGATCATCATAACTGAAGCATCAGGGAACATTGGTAGTGAAAATCTAATAAATCCATATGTACCCATTTTTAGCAATACTGCTGCTAGTATTACCGAACCAATAGTTGGCGCCTGTCCGTGAGCGTAAGGCAACCATGTATGGAATGGGAACATTGGTACTTTGATTGCAAAACCAAAGAAAAATGCTGCAAATAGCCATAGTTGGTAATCTAAAGGTAGAACCAATGTATACCAGTCTGTAATTGCAAATGACCATGTACCTGTAAGATTATGATAAACATAAGCGACAAATAACATACCAACTAACATAATTAGTGAACCCATAAATGTATATAAGAAGAATTTAATTGAAGCATAAATTCTTAAAGGTCCACCCCATGCACCAATAATATATAACATTGGCACTAATGATAATTCCCAAAATACATAAAATAAAATTGCATCTAATGATACAAATACACCCATCATTGTCATCTCTAAGAAAAGAAGAGTGATTATCATGTTTTTTAGATTTTTAGTTATTGTCATACTTATCATACCAATTAAAGTCATAAGTGCTGCCATAATAATTATGAACAATGAAATACCATCAACACCCAAGTAATAACCAACACCAAAATCTGGAATCAAAGGTATGATCTCTACAAATTGCATACCTGCATTTGTAACATCAAAACTAAGCCATAACCACAAAGCCAGCACAAGTTCAATAGAAGCAACTGCTATACCGTATGTTCTAATACTGTCTTTATTTACTATAAATCCTAAAACTCCTGCAATTGCAGGGAAAAATACTAATATACTTAAAATACTATCCATCTCGACTCCTTAAACTAACATCGCAGATATGGCTGCGATTACCAAGAGTATTACCGAACCAACAGCCATCCAATTAAGATAGTTTGAAAGGTTACCTGTTTGCATTTGTCTTGATTTATCACCACTATTGTAAAGGAATTTAGCAATTCCATCAACAGTAGCATCTACAATTTTCATATCTACATCTTTCCACATATGATCAGATAGCATCTTATATGGTTTAGTAATTAACTCTTCATATAGTTGAGGAATATAATATTGATTTGCAAGAAGTTTATACATGAAAGAGTTTTCACATTTATCATCTCTTTTTAAACCTTTATTATATTTTTTATATGCAAGGAAAATACCTGATGAAGCTACAACTACAACAATAAGGCCTAAGAACCAAGCTATATGGTGAGTACTCTCACTCATATGATATGCTGGTAAAAGTTTTGTAATAAAGTTTTCAAAACCACCCATAAAGAAACCTGCAACTGCTGCCAAAATAGCTAACGGTGCCATTGCAATAAGTACATATGTATACATTTCGTGAGGGTGGATACCTTCTTCTTTATATCTCTCATCACCATGGAATGTTAAGAATACTTGTCTAAAGCTATAGAACGCTGTCATACCTGCTGTTATAACCAAGATAAGCCATAAAATAAATGTACCTTCATTAAATGCCGTTTCAATAATTGCATCTTTTGAGAAGAAACCTGCAAAGAATGGAATACCAGCAAGTGCCAATGAAGCTAGACCCATGTAAGCATATGTCCACTTCATAGCTTTTTTCAAGCCACCCATTTTAAAGATATCTAATTCATCATCCATTGCATGCATAACGTTACCTGCACCCAAGAAGAGAAGTGCTTTAAAGAATGCGTGTGCTGCTAGGTGGAAAAGTGCAATCCAGTATGCCCCTAGTCCTGCTGCTGCAAACATATACCCTAACTGAGATAGTGTTGAGAATGCAATGATTCTTTTTAAATCTCTTGCAACAAGTGCCATTGATGCTGCAAAGAATGCAACAAATGTTCCAAGTGCGGCTATGAAGTAAGATACACCTGCTACCTCATCCATACCATATAGTGGGTTAGCTCTAATAACCAAGAAAACTCCGGCTGTTACCATTGTTGCTGCGTGAATAAGTGCAGAAACTGGTGTAGGTCCTTCCATTGCATCTGTAAGCCAAGTATGGAGTGGGAACTGAGCTGATTTACCCATTGCACCTATAAATAGTGCAAGAGCAGCAGCATTTAAGACAGAACCACTTAAATTTGGAAGTGCCGCAAATACATCGTCATATTGAAGGCTTCCTACATTCCAGTAAAGTATAAAGATACCAACTAACATTGCAAGGTCAGCAATACGGTTAACTATAAATGCTTCATTTGCTGCCCAAGATGGTGATATAGAAGGATTTTCTTCTCTTGTCTGATCTGGTTTGTGATACCAAAAACCAATTAGTAACCATGAACAAACTCCAACACCTTCCCAACCAATAAATAGTCCAGCAAAGTTATCTGACATTACCAAAATCATCATTGAAAAAACAAATGCTGAAAGGTAAGCAAAGAATCTGTTAAAACTCTTATCGTGATCCATATAACCAATAGAATAAACATGAACAACAGTAGAGACAAGGGTTACAACGGTCATCATTGTTACAGATACTTGATCTACCAAGAAACCAAATGGTATATGTAAATCACCAGCTGATATCCAATCCATCATTGTTACATGAATTGAGTTGCCAGTTGTGTAAACATAATATGCTAAAGAAGCTGACGCAAAAAACGATGTAAAGAGAAGCAAAGAAGCTACTATACCTACAAATGTCTTTTTTGGACTCATAGCAAAAAGCGCTGAAAACATTGAACTTGCGAAAGGAGCAAATAGTGCAATATATACTAAATTTTCCATTGTTACCCCTTCATATTAGCTAGATCATCAAGATCAAGGCTACCATATTTTTTATATAACACAATCAATAAACCAAGTCCTACAGCAACTTCACTTGCCGCAATTGCAATAATAAAGAATGCAAACATTTGACCTGTAAGATCATTGTAAAAGTGTGAAATTGCTGCAAATGCAATATTTACAGCATTTAACATAACCTCTGTTGAGAAGAAAAGCATTAATAGATTTCTTCTTCTAAGTACTCCAACCAATCCTATTGAAAAGAGGATTGACGAAAGAATAAGATAATGAGATAAACCTATCATTTTTCATCCTTTTTTATTAATATTTCATCTTCTTCAACAATTGATACATCGTCTGTAAGACTTACATCCATTTTCTTACCTGCCAGCATAATACCGGAGATCATTGCTACAAGTAACATAACTGCTGCAACTTCAAATGGAATAAGATATTTTGTAAAGAGAACAATACCTACATCTTGTGCATTTCCAACACCTTCATGCATTGGATAAAGTGCTTCTATATGTTCCGCATGAATTGGTGCAGCAAATATAAGTACTAAAACAAGAGCTGAAAGGCCACCAAGTAAAAATACTAAAGCATTACTTGTATTTTTCTCTTTTATATCTTTTGTTGCATCAAAGAACATCATTGCAAATGAGTAAAGTGCAACAACTGCACCTACATATACAATTAGTTGTACTGCACCCAAAAAGTCTGCTCCTAGCATAAAGAAAAATCCTGAAATCAGAACCATACCTGCTGCGAGTGATGTCATTGCATAAAGTACATTTCTACTCATGACAGTTACGGTAAAAAGTGCTATTGTTAAACCTGAAAACAGGTAAAAAGCTACTATTTCATACATATTTCCTCCTCCTAATACGCTAATGGCGTTTTTTTAATATTGTCATCAGCATTTGGTGATACAGAACCAAATCCATCATACTCTTGTTGCAAATTAAGCTTGTCAATAGGTGTCAACATATCTTCAAACATAGAGAACGATGCTCTTTGTTCAGATGCAGTTTCATATCTGGAACCATGCACAATTGCAAGTTCTGGACAAACTTCTGCACAATAACCACAGAAGATACATCTTCCAAAGTTAATTGTATATTCACTTACCTCTTTACGTTGATTTTCATCATATCTTGTATCCATAGTTATACAATTAGATATACAAATCTTCTCACAAAGACCACAACCAATACATCTGTAGTTGCCACTTTCCAAAAGTCTCAGCATATCATGTATGGCTCTGTATCTAGGAGATATTGGTAATTTTTCAAACGGATACTTCACTGTATGCATATTGTTCATAAAGAGTGCTTTTCCCATCTCTCTGATTGTTACCCAGAGACCTACAAAAAGTTCACCTTTTAATGATCTTTGCACTACTTGATAAAACTGTGCCATACCTTTTTCAGGTGTTTTCCCTAATTCAAGGTGTTTATAATTTTGTGTACCTACATTTCTATTTTTAAATTGTTCTAAACCCATATTATCCCCTTATACCATTATCACAATACCAGTGATAACTATGTTAATCACTGCGAGTGGCATTAATACTTTCCAGCATAACCACATCAATTGATCTGGTCTTATATGTGGCCAAGATGCTCTAACCCATAACATTAAGAAGAAAAAGAAAGCTATTTTTAAAATTATCCATAACCAACCAAGTCCTTCTACACTATATCCACCAACAAATACAACTGAAATGATAATTGCAACAGTAATCATGTTGGCATACTCACCAATAAAGAACATACCCCATCTCATACCTGAATACTCTGTTGCATAACCAGAGATTACCTCAGCTTCATGCTCAAGAATATCAAAAGGAGTTCTGTTTGTTTCTGCAAATCCTGCTATGAGGAAAAGTACAAATGCTACAGGTTGCTGCCAAATCATCCATGATCCAATTCCACCAGCCTGATAGTTGTTAAAATCAACAAATGAAAGTGAACCAACAAGCATAATAGGTGCCAAGATAGAAAGCCCTGTTACAACTTCATATGATAAAAATTGAATTGCTGTTCTCGCAGCTCCAATAATACCCCATTTATTAGCTTGTGACATACCTGCCAATAGTGGACCATAAAGTCCTGCTGACATCATTCCAAGTACAAACAGTATACCTATGTTTACATCTGCTGCAATTGAAGGTACAAATATACCTCCAAGAAGAGGAACCCAAGAAGGAATGGTAAAGTCAGGAAAAACAGGAACAGCAGCTAGAGCAATAAATGCTGTAGCTGCAGTAATTGACGGTGCAACTTTAAATATTAGTTTATTTGCATTCTGAGGTACAATATCTTCTTTGGTAAAAAGTTTTATACCATCAGCAACTAATTGCAATAGCCCATGAGGTCCTACATGCATAGGTCCTAATCTTCTTTGCATAAATGCAAGTATTTTTCTTTCAATAAATGTACCAAAACCTGCAATAGCAGCTATAACTGCCAAAATAATAATGGCTTTTATAATCACACCTGCTGCTGTAACTTCTGGTAAATTTTCTACGAATGTTATTTCCATTTTACACCTTTCTCATTGTTACTGTTTTATATCTTGATTGGCCAAATAGATTGTAGATACCTTTAGCACTCTTAAAATCACTAAGAGCAACTATATCGCCATTCATTCTTTCATCTACAATTACATCTACAGTAATAGTATTGGTATCAAACTGCAGTTCAACCTTAGACCCAAGTGCTTCTGCTCTATCTTTACTTGCATAAAGACCAAATGCTTCATTTATTTCATGTGATTTATCTGAGAAATCTGAAAATTGTCTTTGAGGATTACATCTATAAACAATTTCACCCTCAAGCACTATACTCTCATCAATCTTATCAACTTTAATTTCAGAAACATCTGTCTTTGATACATTTAATGCGTATCCTCTGTTTTCTGTTCCATCATTTAAATATCCATTTGGAAGTGAATCGAACTCTTTTGCTTCAAAACCTTTTGATGTAGGAAGTTTAACTGTCCAATCAATAGTTTCTGCCGGAGCATTAATTAACTCTTTCATGATATCATTAAGCTCATACCCAGCATACTCTAAAGCTGCATTTGTAGGTACTACTCTTTTATTCATATTTGTCAATGTACCCTCTTGTTGATTCATTGCTGGCATATCTAAATCACCATCACCAAGAGCAGATATTTTAAAGTCAGCATTTTCATTGTAACCAATCGTCGGACCTGTAACTTCATCATCAAGGTCACAAATAAGTGCTACACCTAAAGAGTTTGTTTTAGGTGGGATCATTGCTACCTTCACTTCTGATGTACTTTCAATAAGTGCTATTAATCTAGCAATATTGTCTGCTTTCTCATGGAAATAAAGATCTTCTCCAACTATAAGTGAAAAATTCTCTTTTTTCTTCATCATTTTTGCAAACGATGCAGCAAATGTATCTGCATCTTTTCCAAGAAGTTCCACTAATCCATTAGCTTCAAAGCTTGCTATATAATCTTTAACATCTGAAGGTAGTTTCTCGGCATCTGCAAATAGATCTAAAATCAAATACAGTGCAGCTTCTTCTAAACCTACTTTATGAGTAAATATTTCAACATTTTTACCAAATGTAGGAACTAAGTTATCTCCAACAGGGTGGAAGTAGAGTCCTGCACCTTTATTAAGCTTTTGAACATTATTGAATGCATAACGTGCATTTGGATTGTCATTTCTAAGAGATGAACCAACAGAGATAACAAAATCACTAGCCATAACCTCTTTAAAGTCTAATGTGTAAAGAGATTTACCTGCTGCTTTTTCATATGATGCTAAGAATTTCTGAAAGGCTCTTGCATCTGGGTTTACAAGCTTAACACCTCTCTCTTTTTTAAGAGTTTGAAGCATTAATGCCTCTTCATTGGTAATAACAGAATTAAATAAGATTGTTCCAGCACTTTTAAATGCTTCAACAGCTTTCTTAAATGCTGTTTCATTTTTCTCCTCTACGGAGTTTTGAAAGTCATACCCATAACGTCCAGCACCACATAACGAAACATAATTCCATTCGTTTGTAACACGATAAATTTTCTCAGATCTATCTGAAGTAGATGTATGTTTTGTTTCATAATAAATTTGACATCCAGATGAACAGTGAGCACATGTTGCAGGTGTACGTTTAAGTTCCCAGGCATTTGATGAGTAAACAAAATCTCTACTTGTTAATGCTCCTACAGGACAAACTGCTGTACACTCACCACAGTCTGAACAATTTGTAAAGTCTGTACCATTACTAGGAGCTATGACAGATTTTTGAAGTTTGTTCCACATCGCGTAAGCATCTTTAGGCATTGTCTCTTTAAAGCCTTTGTCTAAAGCTTCTCCACCTCTTTTTACTGTAGTAATAGCTGCATCACCAATCATATCTTTACAAACAGTTGTACATCTTTCACATACAATACAAAGAGCTGCATCATAATGCAGAACAGAAGACCAGTTTAGATTATCTCTTTTAGTGTCTTTAATCATGTAAGATTGAGAATCAACACCTAACTCTAAAGTATAGTTTTGCAGTTCACACTCTCCACTTTTATCACATACACCACACTGAAGAGGGTGGTTTACATCATAAACCTCCATAATGGCTCTTCGCTCTTCAAGAATGTTTGGTGTATCAACAGTAATATCCATTCCCTCTTTTACTTTTGCATTACATGCATATACCTGTTTCCCATCAACCTCTACTAGACATAAACGACACGCCAATGTTGGCGAACATCTAGTCAAATAACAAATAGCTGGAATAAAAACATTATTTGCACGTGCTGCATTAAGTATGTATTCACCCTCTTTTACTGCAAAATCTTTGCCATCAATTTTAATATTGACTATGCTCATATTAACTTCCTAACCTTTCAAAATCTAACCTACTAAATCTATAAGAAGATAACAAAGCCATACTTAATCCCATATCAAATGTAGGATTAATTGCTATTGTTCCTTTCATAGCTGTATCAATCTTAAATACTCTATTGAACTCTATTCCATCTTGTGAAAACTTAATCTTTTCACCATCTTTTAATTTTGTTGCCATTGCAAACTGTTTTGATCCTAAAAGTGCTACTTCATCTTGTAAATTTTCAGACTTTGCAGTAAATGGAGAAAATTGTTCTGATGGATTACAATTATATATTACTGCACCATCAAAACCTTCAATATCTTCAACCTCTTCTAGTTTTGTATCAACAGAAACTTTTTTGGCACTTAGCATATACCCTCTATTTTCATTTCCAACACTATCAAAATAGTTAGGAAGTGAGTCAAATTCTTTTGCTTCAAAACCTTTTTCAAGTGGTAACTCTTTAGTGTAATCAATTGTATATTTAGCAGACAAGCCAAGCTCATTTGCAATATCATTTAAAACATATCCACCATATGGTAGAGCAACATTCATAGGAACTACTCTTTTATCTAAAGATGTTAATGTACCCTCTTGTTGATTCATCGCTGGCATATCTAAGTCACCATCACCAAGTGCAGAAAGAGTGAAGTCAGCTAAAGCATTGTATCCCACAGTTTTACCTTCTGCATTATCATCTAGGTCACATATTAAAGATACTCCCATTGCATTTCCTGCTGGAGGAATACAGATGACATTAAATCCAGCATACTCTTCAAGAAGAGCTACGATTTTTGCAATATGTTCTGCTCTTGGATGTGCATACAAATCAGAACCTACAATCATTGAAAAACCAGATTTTTTATTTAAAGATTTTTTAAGATCTTCAAGCTCTTCTTCTCCAATATTACTCTCTGCACTTAAGTTACCAATATCTAGATCTTCAAAATAGTCTCTTATTGTTTGAGGCAATTCAATATCGCTAAGAAGTGTATTGGCCAAAATTGCCATAGCACCCTCTTCGCTACCTGCTTCATACTTAATGAATTGTGTAACAATATTATTCATCTCTTCATCTTCAAGAGGATGCATATAAGCGACTCTAGCTCTATGCCATTTACTAGCCATATTCATATGGTATTTTACAGTTGGAGCATCATCATTTATTTTACTACCCATAACAATTATTGCTTTTGAGTTTGAAAGCTCTTTTAGAGTTCCATTAGTCAAATTTTTACCTGTTATAGTAGAGTATGCTGTCATAAATTTCTGATATGAACGTGCTTCATTTGAAATAAGTTTAAATCCAAATTTCTCTTTTAACTTTTGAAGAATAAATGCTTCTTCATTCGATATTTGAGAAGAGAATATAAGCGTATTTGCTTTTTTAAATGCTTCTACTGCTCTGGCAAAAGCTTTTTCATCTTTTTCTACATTTTCATTTGCATAATCGTAAGCATACCTACCAGCTCCACAAAGATTTGAAAACTCATATGTATTACTTATACGATATATTCTTTCATTTTTTACCTCATATGACATTTCACATGCTCCACCACAATGAGGACATGCAGATGGAATTTTATTTAACTCCCATGCATTTGATGTATATTTAAACTTTGTACTAACCAGTGCTCCAACAGGACAAACAGCTGCTGCTTCACCAAGTGATGCATAATTTTTATCTTGTTTTGTATTTATGATTGTTGAACCATAACCACCAAACTTAACTTTAAGAGCTTCATCTCCGGTTATCTCAGTAGACACTCTTACACACTTTTCACACATAATACAAAGAGCTGGATCAAAAGATACATGTCCCCAGTTTTCAACAGGTCTATGTTGATCTCTAGCTGTAAAAGGTTGCTCTTTTAAGCCAAACTCCATAGTTTTATTTTGAAGATCACACTCTCCACTTTTATCACATACTCCACACTCTAAAGGGTGATTTACGTTGTAAAGTTTCATTATATTTTGACGATCGTTATATATATCTTCATTATTTGTATTGATAACCGCACCATCGGTTGCTTTTTCTTGGCAAGATAAAATCATGCCATCTACACCCTCAACATTTACTATACACATACGACAAGAGCCTATTGGCTGAACTTTTGTAAGATAACACATTGTTGGTACATAGATGTCATTTTCTCTTGCTATCTCTAAAATAGTTTTTCCAAAGGTACTCTTACACACTTTACCATCTATAGTAACTGTGATCTCTTTGCCTTTGTTTATTGAATTATGTATTTTCATCATACTGCCACCATAGATATGTAATAACAACGCATACATCTTTCAGCTTCTGAAATAGCTTCTTCACCTGTGAAACCTAAGTTTACCTCTTTTGAGTTTGTCTTACGCTCATCAACACTAAGTTTTTCACTCTCTGCACGAGGCAATCCAGGGATCCAACCGGTAACTTTCTCTTTTTTGTCATAAACTTTCAATTTATTTAAATGGTCTTCCATAATTTCATCGTCAAGAAGAGAACATTTTCCATCATATATATAACGAGACATAACAGATGCTGCTCTTTTTGCTTGACCAACTGCATTTACTATAGTCATAGGACCATATTCACAGTCACCTGCAGCAAAAAGACCAGGACGTGAAGTCATAAAATCTTTACCATTTGTTAAAATTGTATTCCAAGAAGTAAGCTCAACATCCCAATCATCAGGTAAAATTTGTAAATCTGCTGCTTGAGAAACGGCAGGAATTAGATAGTCAATATCTATATCAAAGTCGCCATTTTCATCTTTAACAAGTTGTGCTCTTCCTCCATCTGGACAAGGAACAAGCTCAAATTTATTTACTTTTAATTTTGTAAGTTTTTCACCATCATCATAAATCTCTTCTATTGCAGAGTGGAATATAAATTCTACGCCCTCTTCAACCGCTTCATGATACTCTTCATAAGTTGTATTACGAATGATTGTCTTTTCATCACGACGGTAAAGCATAATAACTTTTTTAGCACCTTCACGAATGGCACATCTTACAACATCCATTGAGGTAAAACCACCACCAACACAAACAACTACTTTATCTTTCAATTCATTTGATGCCGGAGATCCAATGCCATATTTTTCCCAAAGATTAACTTTGTCAAGCATATCTATGGCACCCCAGTAACCGTTCATATCTGGGTTTTCATTGTTGGCACGTACTTTTTTAGAAAGTCTTGTCCCAAAAGATAGTAGAGTAGCATCATATTCTGCTTCTATCTCTTTAAGACGATCTGCATCAACTCTATGGTTATTTATAATGCTAACAGCTTCTAGTTCCAACACAAGATCAATATCTTTATTGTATCTGTCAATCGGCATTCTGTACTCAGGTACACCAACTGCAACTTCACCACCATTTACAGGTAACTCTTCAAAAATATCTACTTTTATACCCTCAAGTGCCAAATAGTATGCTGCCGTTAATCCAGCTGGTCCTGCACCGATAATAGCTATTTTTTTGCCATCATTTCTAAGCGCTTTAGGTTCAGAAGGGTGTAACCACGGCAAACCATGATCTGTTTCATAGTCTGCGCCTAAACGTTTAAGCTCCATAATAGAGATTGCTTCATCTAGGTTTGCACGACGACAGGCATCTTCACAAGGGTGAGGACATACACGCCCACAAGTGTGTGCCAATGGCATTGTTTGTCTTGTAGCAGCAAGTGAGTCAGTAAAGATCATATCTCTTACTCCCTCAATATATGCCGGAATGTCAACGTGTGCAGGACACATGTCTGTACATGGTGCAGTTACTTTTGCTATGTAATCAGTATCTCCATTATAATGTTTTGATGGAACTTGAGCATTTATACAAGTATCAAATTGATCTTTATAGTGTTCCATAAGATCCAAAATAGGTTTTGGTACAGTTTTTCCTATTTCACATTTAGAAGTAGTCATCATTGTTTGAGATATCTCTTTTAAATGTGAAATATCATCATGAGTACCTTCCCCGCGTGCTATTTTGTCGAGTAAATCATAAAGAATTCTTCCACCCCATCTACCAGGTGCACAGCGTCCACATGCTTCAGAATACTCTTGATATTGTGCAGCATATTGTGAAGCCAACTCTACCGCATCAATATTCTCATCGAAAATGGCAACACCATCCCAACCTATAAATGCTTTAGAATTTTTATCTCCATAATATGTTTCTGGGAGTTTAAACTCAGATTCACTCCACTCTTGAGATAATTTACCGCGATTATCGATAAATTCATCTCGCCAAGTAGAGAATACAATTTCAGACATTATTTAGCCTTTGGCTTTTTAGTTTTGGAACTTGCATTCTTCTGTGCAGGTTCTCTCTTGGTTGCCGGCTTAGCAGGTGATTTCTTTGTTGTCTTGTTTTTTGCTGTTTCCTTTTTTGCAGAAGCTTTTTTTGCAGGAGCTTTTTTTGTTACAGTTTTTTTAACTTCAGCAGCTTTTTTGGCTTCAATTTCAGCTTTTTCTTTCTCCGCTTCTTCTTTAGCTTTTGCTTCAGCAGCAGCTTTATCTGCTTTTGCTTTCTCTTCTGCTTTTTTAATCTTTGCAGCCTCTTCTTCCTCTGCTTTTGCTTTTTCTGCATCTTCTTTAGCTTTTGCTTCAGCAGCAATTCTATCTGCCTCTGCTTTCTCTTCTGCTGCTATACGATCAGCTTCTGCTTTTTTCTCAGCTTCAATTCTTGCAGCTTCAACTTTCTTTATACGCTCTTTTATAGTTGCTTCATCAAGCTTCTTAACAACAATAGTCCAATCAACTTCATTGAACTTCAATGAATTCATAAGGTCATGTCCTGTTTCACGAACAACATCAGCAGATTTTTGAACTGAAGAGAAATCTCCAACTTCAAAAATAAATATACCAACTTCACCAACTTTGATACCTTTATCGATAAGCTCGACCATTCTGTCATAAAAATCATCTTTTAAGTGTCTTAAATCATATCTTTTCATTGTCGCTCCTATCTATCTACTTCACCGAATACAATATTGGTAGTACCAATAATTGTAACGACGTCTGCTATATATGTGCCTACAAGAATTTCTTGAAGAAGTCCTGCGTGGAAGAAACTTGGCGCTCTACATTTAAGTCTATAGGCATAAGGTTCACCCTCTGATTTAATATAGAAACCTAACTCTCCTTTTGGAGATTCAGTTGGAACATAAACTTCACCTTTAGGAGGTCTCATTCCCTGAGTAACAAGCACAAAGTGTTGCATAAGCGCATAGTTTTGTGTCATTATCTCCTCTTTTGGAGCAGATATATACTGAGGTGCATGAGCCATAAGTTGAGGATCTGTATCTTTATACATACGAACAAGCTGTCGTATAATTCTAGTAGATTGCTTCATCTCTTCCATATAAATTCTAAAACGCCCATAAGAGTCACATCTGTCAGAAGTTGGAATGTCAAAATCTAATTCAGAATATAGCTCATACGGCTCCTCTTTTCTAATGTCCCATTTTACATCTGAACCTCTAAGCATTGGTCCTGTACAACCCCATGATAATGCATTTTCAGCTGAGATAATACCTACATCTTCAAGACGCATTTTCCAAATACGGTTCTCATTCAATAATGCACCATATGTTATATCTACTTCTTTATCCAATTTGTTACAGAAAGTTATAGCATTCTCTAACCATCCATCAGGAAGATCCAAAGGTACTCCACCAATTCTTACAGAAGAGTGTGTAAGTCTTGCTCCACAATAATCTTCCATTAGATCCATTGCAAATTCACGCTCACGGAAAGCATATAAGAATACAGACATTGCACCCACATCAAGTGCATGTGTTGCAACAAAAAACAGGTGAGATATAATTCTATTTAACTCAAGTAAAATAGTTCTTATAACTTGTGCTCTTCTTGGAGCTTCAATACCAAGTAGCTTTTCAACTGCTAATGCATATGCATAATTGTTTGAAGTTGAAGCAATATAATCAAGTCTATCTGTTGTTGGGAGAAACTCATTATATGTCATGTTCTCAGCCATTTTCTCTATACCTCTATGAAGATACCCAATATCTGGATAAGCTTTAACAACTTGTTCCCCGTCTAGCTCAAGAACCAATCTTAACTGACCATGTGCAGATGGGTGTTGAGGACCGAAGTTTATAACCATTGTATTGTCATCACGCTCAAAATTTAAATTTTCAAAAAATGGCGTTAATTTATTTGGTTGTTGCATTTTCTCCCCTTATCTTCTCTCATCTAATTGTTTAGATGATTTTGTGTAGTCAACTAAAATAGTTTCTGAATACTCTATTGCTTGTTCTTTTTCTCCAGAAGATATATCTGCATCAAAAGGTACTTCATATCCAACTCTTGAGAAACGTTTTGTATCATATCTATCGATACGCGCAGGATCTCTATTTTCCGGTCCAATTACATCTCTGTACTCTTTACCAAAAATTTTATCTACCTCATACCAAGAAGCAAACTCATCACCTATTAGAGGATATGTTTTCAAAAGTGGGTGCCCTTCCCAATCGTCAGGCATCAAAATACGTTTTAAGAATGGATGATTGTTTACTTTAATACCAAACATATCAAACATTTCACGCTCTGCAAAATTTGAAGATTTGAACAAAGGAGTAACAGACTCAATAGCTACACCTTCTTTAATGCGACAAACTACTCTTACTCTTTTTGCTACAGTAATATTTAGTAGTTGCCAGAAAAGTTCAAACTCTCCATCTTTCGCCAAATAATCTACAGCAGATTGTTCAGAACACTGTGTATACCCACAAGTCTCTTTAAGAATTGTAAGAACTTCAAGGTTTTTTGTTGCATCTATATGAACAACTAATTGACCAATTTCAATATATGAGTCTTTTGAAAGTTCGCCAAGTGCCTTAACAACATCTTCAAAATGTGAACCCTCTTCAACTTTTGTTCTAGGAACACGAGGTGCTACCCAATATCTGTCTGTATAGTAAGATTTACCTTGAACATTGTCTTTTGGTACATATTTTCTCATTACACTAACCTCAAGTTTTGTTTTGTATTGTTATTCATATTTGCAGACTCTCTTCTGATTTTCTTTTGAAGCATCATAAGAGCATACTGCAATGTTTCAGGACGAGGTGCACAACCAGGAAGGTAAATGTCAACAGGTATGATTCTGTCTACCCCTTGTACTGTTGCATATGTATTAAACATACCACCAGTATTTGCACATGAACCCATTGAAATTACCCATTTAGGCTCTGTCATTTGGTCGTAAAGTCTTCTAGCAAACTCAGAGTGTTTCTTGGAGAGTGTTCCTGCCAATATCATAACATCTGCTTGTCTTGGACTTGCTCTAAAGATTGTTCCCATTCTGTCGAAGTCATATCTGGAACCACCTGAAGCCATCATCTCTATCGCACAACATGCGAGCCCATATGTAAGAGGCCAAAGTGAATTTGAACGCCCCCAGTTTACTAATTTGTCTACCGATGTCAATGCTATCGGCAATCCTGCTGCCGATGCGTAATTTACCTGATGCTGTGCCATTCAAGTGCTCCTTTTTTCCATGCATATACAAAACCAATTGTAAGTAATAAAATAAATAATATCATCTCTGCAAAACCAAACCAACCAAGTAGTTTAAAGTCTATTGCCCAAGGGAACATAAAGATAATCTCTACATCAAACAATATAAATAGTAGTGCTATAAGATAAAACTGTACAGAGATTGTATTTGGCTGTTTTGTAACCTGTGGTCCACATTCATAAATTGTAAGTTTTAACTTCTCAGTGTCGAGTTTAGCCATTTTTCTAGAAACGAATCTTGCCAAAAACAGTGTTGCAGGAAAAGCAACAGCTGTCAAAGCAAATAAAACAAATATACCAAAATACTGATGTTCGGTAATTACATGAGTCATATTTAATCCCCTTAACGATTTTAAGTTCTTCAAGAAAACACTCTAGCATGTGAGAGTATTATTCAGAATATTACTTCTATACTATCTCAAATCTTGTTAAACATGCTTCCTTTGCTATACCTATATTCTACTGCCTTAATACCATTGTAACTATGTGAAACAAAATAAACCTGCTACAATACGAAAAATCATAAAGTAGATTTATTTAAGTCAGCAATAGAATTAATAAAGGGTTATAAATATGGATAAATTAGAGTTAACAAATGTGTTTTACTGGATAGCAATGATTGGAATAGTTTTATACTTCTCCTATTCAAAAGGCTGGATACTCGCGAATTTTGAGTCTATTGATGCACCTCAAGCCAAAGAGATCTTAAAAAGTGACAAAAACGTAACACTTTTAGACGTTAGAACTTTAGATGAATTCAAAAGTGGTCACATAAAAGGTGCAAAACACATCACATTGAGTAATTTAGAAGCAAATTTAAACAAACTAAAGAAGTTTAAAGATAAAAAAATTATTGTATATTGTAGATCTGGGAGTAGATCAGTAGCAGCATCACGTATTTTAGAAAAAAATGGCTTCACACCATTAAATGTAAAAAGTGGAATGATAGGATTGATGGGTGCAAAAATGGAGATTGTGAAGTAGTTTTTTACGATAAATAAATCTATCGAATTCACAATTCTCGTAGGTCGGGGTACCCTCACCCCGACAAAAATACGCATTAAAATATTGACAGATAAATTTACAGTTTTAAACTTTGAAGCCCATGCTTTTGGAACTATCGAAACTTGTTCCTAACTCTTTTTCTATCTCTTCTAGAAAATCTTTATTTCCAAATACACTTTCATTGCGTACTGCAACTTTATATGCTGTATTTTTAATAATTAAATTGATCTGTCCACCGGTTAAATCATATTTTGTCAACTCTTCCATGTCGAAACTCTCGTCATAATCTGCGTTTTCAGGTAACATGAACTGCCATAGACGTAAACGTTGTTGTTTATCTGGTTTCTTGAACTCTATTTTGTAGTTGAAACGTCTTGAAAAAGCTTTATCTATGTTTCCCAAAAGATTTGTTGTGGCTATGAGTATGCCTTCAAATTTTTCTATTTGTTCTAAAAATATATTTTGCATTTGATTGTGCATTTTATCTGCTGAAGAGCCTGCTCCTTCTGAACGTGCACTTAAAAACTGATCTGCCTCATTTAAAAGCAGTATTGGTTCTACTTTAGCTTTTTTACTCAAATCTTTAAAATCATCAAATATTTTTCTAACATTTTTTTCACTCTCACCCACATACATTGACAATATTTTAGAACAGTCAAATGATAAAATTGGTTTTTTAAGTGTTTTTGCCAAAGATATCGCAGTCATTGTTTTACCCGTACCTGCTGCTCCATAAAAAATTATGCGTGCATCTATAGCTTTTCTTCTATCTTTAATACCCCACTCTCTTAACTTTTTGAAAACTTCTTTGTCAACTTGTTTGACAACATTGTTTAATGTCTCTCTGGTTTTAGGATGAAGTACAACATCATCAAGTGTTGTTGTTGGTTTTAAATATTCAAATAGCTCTTGCTCTTGCACCAAAGCATCAAGTTTTAACTTTATAACCTTCTTTGTCTTATTTGGGTGAATAATTCGTTGCATTACCTCTTCATGAAGATAAAAAGATCTTGATACACCACCAAACATGTTGAGTATCTCTTCATAATCTATAATATCTTCTGTTATGAGTTTTGCGCCATCTTCTAGCAAAGCACGGTTTTTGATCTTGTCATACTCATCAAAAGATATCATCTCAATAAGAGTATTCATATCTCTAAATTGCCCTTCTCCTCCAGAGTACTCCTCTTTTAGAAGTGCTAAAAATATACGTTTCTCTTTTTCATCTAATTTTTTCTCTTTAAAAAACTCTTCAACTACTATTGATGTATCTGTCATGCTTATACGCTCTTCAATACGAGTTGTCAATAGTGTCAACTTGTTTTTTAATCGTCCAATACTTAAAGAGTTGTCGGCAAAACCTTGTTTGTATGTTGATATTTTGTGTAAAAGTGAAACCATATCGAACTGATCTTGTAAATATTCCAAGTGATCGGTATAGGGTTTTACATCTGGAAGAAATATCTCTAAAGAACCCTCTTCTAAAAGTCTTAACAGTGAGCCAGATGGTGTTATTGCCGTGTTTACAAGTTCCAGCTTTGAGCTATCGTGTGCTTTTACCTGCCCAAAACTTATTTGAATAACCCATCCTAAATCTAAAATATTTTTTACCAATTCTAATTTTTTTAAGTACTCATAACCTTTATCAGAAAAATTATTTTTCAACATTTCCAATACAGGTACTTCCTCTACACCTTTTAAATAGTGCTGACAAGTGTATTGAATAAGTTGTGCTTCTTCTGCTGTACATTTTAAGTGTTTAAATATTGATGTTTTTTTAACATCTTTTGCTTCTATAAAATCTATAAGGTGCTTCAATATTTTTCCTGATTTTTTAATATTTCTTGGAGTATAGCAAATATTTGCTATACTTAAACTATTAAAGGAGTTTTATGCATTTTTCCTCTATTATCTCTTCACTATTTCACAACGAAATAAGCCGTGATTTAACAATAACATCAAACAATGGATTTCACTTAAGACCCGTGGCTAAATTTGTCTCTAGTGCTAAAACCTTCTCATCTGAAATTCAAATATCATTTAATGGTAAAAGAGTCAATGCAAAAGCTGTAAATAGCATTCTAGGACTTTCATTAGAACAAGATGACACATTTACTCTAATTTGTAAAGGTAAAGATTCTAAAAAAGCATTAGATGAATTAAGTACAACTTTTAACACTCTAATGCAAGATGATGTACAGATAGATATTATTGAAAAAGAGAGTTCATCTTATAGATCGCCTACCATACCTGCTGAAATTATATCTTCCGGTATTGCTATTGCAAAAGTTTACCACCATAAAGAGATAGAAAAAATTACACATAGTACCCTCTCTTTTGATGAAGCTTTTTCCAAAAGTTCTGATGAACTTGAAGATCTTTACAAAAGCAACATAGAAAAAAGTAATTCCGATATCTATTTGGCACAAAAAGAGCTTTTATCTTCTTTAAAAGATGAAGCCCATGATGTAAAATCACTTCAAGAAAATATTGAGCATGCGTCAAAACAGCTGTTGGGTACAAAACTTGAAGCAAAGATATCTGACTATAAAGATATTTTATCTCGAGTTAAAAAACATTTAGGAGTACAAAAAGAGAGTCTCTTTCCAAATGAAGAGTTTATACTTCTAGCTGATGATTTACTACCTAGTCAAATTGAAAATCTTTCAAAAAGTTTAGTTCAGGGAGTCATACTAAAGAGTACATCTTTAAATTCCCACACTTCAATTTTACTACGCAGTTTAGGTATAACTTCTCTTATTGCCAACACAGATAATATTGAAGAAGGAACTCTTGTCATACTTGATGCACATGCTGCTGTTGTTGTATTGAACCCATCTAAAGAGGAACTTGAAAAAGCAAATAAACGTCAGGTTACAGATAAAAAATTACAAACTCTACAAAGTAAAAAGCGTTTTGAAAAAGCAATTACTTCAAAAGGAAAGCCCATAAAAGTTTTAGCAAATGTAACAGATTTAAACTCTGCCAATATTGCTAAAGAGGAAGGGGCAGAAGGCATTGGTCTTTTACGAACAGAATTTCTTTTTAAAGAAGAGAAACCTTCTTATGAAATGCAGGTAAAAGCTTATGGAGAGATATTTGATGTTTACGATGAGATTACTGTTCGTACATTAGATGTGGGTGGAGATAAAGCACTTCCATACATAAAATTAATTCAAGAAGAGAATCCTTTTTTAGGCATACGCGGAGTTAGGCTTTTAAATACACATCCAGATATTATTGAAGAACAATTACATGCCATATTTACTGCATCTAAAGGAAAGACCATAAAAGTTATGTTCCCTATGGTTAGCTCTGTAGAAGAGTTTGTTGAAGCTAAAAACTTTTCCAAAAATGTTGCTAAAAAATACAATATTGACATTTCAAATATCTTGTTTGGTATCATGATAGAAGTTCCATCTGTGCTTTTTTTACTTGAATCATTTAACAAGATTGTAGATTTTTACTCCATTGGAACAAACGATTTAACTCAGTATCTTTTTGCCATAGAGAGAACTCATACAACACTTAAAACAAACGATCTCTCTCCTGCTGTATTTGATGCTATTAAACTTATTTCAAATAAAACAACAAAACCTCTCAGTATATGTGGGGAGTTGGCAGCAAATAAAGATGCCATTCCTACACTTTTAGAAATTGGCATAGACACACTTAGTGTATCTGCCAAAAACATACCACAAACTAAGGAAATTATTCGTAATGTTTAACTTACTACAACGCATAGGTAAAGCACTTATGACACCAATTGCTGTTTTACCAGTAGCTGCACTTCTACTTCGCTTAGGATTTGGAGACATTTTTGATGGGCAAATTGCTCTCATTATGAAATCTTCCGGTGATGCAATATTTTCAAATCTAGATATGTTATTTGGTATTGGTATTGCATATGGTCTTGCTAAAAACAATGATGGTGCAGCAGCACTTTCAGGAGCTATCGGTGTACTCATAGCAAAAGCTGTATACCTGAGCATTGATGAAAATGTAAATATGGGAGTTTTTGTAGGAATCATTGTGGGAGTTCTTGCAGGAACTCTTTACAATCGTTTTCATGATATTAAAGTGCCAGAATTTTTAGGTTTCTTTGGTGGAAAACGTTTTGTACCAATTATTACTGCTCTGTTTGCCATCGTTGTTGGTATTTTAGCTGGCTATTTTTGGCATTATGCACAAGGAGCAATCGACTCTTTTTCAAACCTTATTATTAATTTAAACGAAGTTGGTACTTTTATTTATGGGACACTAAACCGTTTACTTATACCTTTGGGGCTGCATCACATATTGAACTCAGTATTTTGGTTTCAATTAGGTGAATTTACACATCTTAAAGATGGTGTTGAAGTAGTTGCCAATGGAGATTTACATCGATTTTTTGCAGGAGACCCAACAGCAGGTGTTTACATGTCAGGCTTTTACATTGTCATGATGTTTGGATTGCCAGCAATGACTTATGCCATATATTTAAATACACCAAAAGAGTATAGAAAAAAAGCAGGTGCCATTCTAGCTGGTGTTGCTTTTACCTCATTTTTAACTGGTATTACAGAACCTCTTGAGTTTCTATTTTTATTTGTAGCGCCACCACTATTTGTACTTCACGCTTTACTTACAGGTTTAGCAATGGCAACTGCACAGTTTTTTGACATACATGCTGGTTTTGGCTTTTCTGCAGGTTTTATTGACTATGTTATAAACTACAAATTAGGCACAAATACCATACTTCTTTTACCTATTGGTCTTGTATTTGCACTACTTTATTTTACTCTTAGCTATTATCTAATTAAAATTATGAAACTAAAGATTTTGGAAAGTGAACTAAAAGAAGAAGATAACACTGTTAAAAGTTCAAATGTAGCTTTATCATTCATTGCTGCACTTGGTGGAGCAGAAAATATAGTAAATACCGAGGCTTGTATTACAAGACTTCGTATGACTGTAAACGACAGTTCAGAATTAAAAGATGAAGATTTTATGAATCTTGGTGCAAAAGGTGTAATTCGTCCCGATAAAAAGTCTATTCAGGTTGTTCTTGGTGCAAAAGCTGAAGGAATAGCTGAAGAGATAAAAGAGGCTTTGAGTATTTGATAGCACTTTAATGGTGGAGAGATCCACCATTATAAATACTATTTTTTCTTCTTTTTTGGACTTTTTAACACAATATAAAAAACCACTAAAATTACCGCATACGCAATATAATAATATACATTATCACTTTTCATTTTAAGAAACTTCCATGATGACATCAGAACTTTTGACTGCATTAGCATTTTTATCTATGTTGCTATATTTACTCTCATCTGTAATCAAGATAGGAGTAATAATATCTTTTGCATTCTCTTTAATATATGCAAGGTCAACTTTTATAATAGGATCACCCGCTTTTACCTCATCACCTTCATTGGCTAAACGTTCAAAACCTTCTCCCTTAAGAGCAACCGTTTCAAGACCTATATGTACTAAAACTTCTAAGTCTTGTTTACCTTTTATACTATAAGCATGATTTGTTGAAAAGATCTTACTTATGACACCATCTATAGGTGCTGCAAAAGTGTCACCAACGGGTATTATTGCTATGCCATCTCCTGCCATCTTTGATGAAAAAACTTCATCATCTACACTCTCAATTGATACTAACATACCATCAATTGGTGATTTTATCTCTCTAGGTTTACGTTTTAAAAATCCAAACATTTATTTTCCTTTTATTTCACCTGCAATTATTGTTGTAATAATACTGAAATCTTCATCAAAGATAACAATATCTGCATCATAACCCTTTTCTAGTAAACCTTTTTTTATACCAAGTTTACTAGCTGGTATTTTTGTAACTGCATTAACTGCTTCAACTCTTGTCATGGAAGTATATTTTGTCATGTTTAACAATGCTTCATTCAATTTAAGTACAGAACCTGCTAAAACACCATTAGAAAGAGTCGCTTTCCCATCTTTCACAGAAACTTTTTGTCCACCTAAATCGTATGTTCCGCACTTCATACACCCAGCTCGCATAGCATCAGTAATAAGAATGAGTTTATCTTTTTTAATTTTATAGGTCAATTCTAGCATTGATGGATGTGTATGTATGAGGTCTGCGATAATATCACAGCTAACATCATTGCTATCAAATACTGCTCCAACAATGCCAGGCTCTCTATGGTGGTAAGGGTTCATAGCATTAAATAGATGTGTAGCGTGTGAGATACCCCAAGAGAAACTCTCTTTACTCTCTTCATAAGAGGCATCGGAATGTCCGATACTCAAAACAATATGTGGGTAATTTTTTCGCATATATTTTACAAACTCTTCTGAACCTTCTACTTCAGGAGCAATAGTAATCATTTTAACTTCAGAAGTATATTTTTCAATAAGCTCAAAATTTGGTTTTTGTATATATTTTTTATCTTGAGCACCATGTTTGGACTCATTTATAAATGGCCCTTCTAAATGTATACCAACAATTTGAGAACCAGATAAATTTTCTTTATGTTTCTGTATATTTTGTAAAGATTTGTCAATCTCTTCTGTTGACATAGTCATTGTCGTTGCTAAAAAAGATGTTGTTCCTGTTTTTAAGAGTGTAGTGGAGATTGTCTCTAAAGCTTCAAAGTTTCCATCCATAACATCTGCACCACCAGAACCATGTATGTGCAGATCAATAAAACCTGCACTCACATAATTACCCTTAGCATCTATTATTTCTATGTCTGAAGTATCTATATTGTCAGATATTTCTAAAATTTTATTAGAGAAAAGTAAAACTTTGTTTTCAATAATACTATTGTCAAGTATTATTTTAGCATTTACAATAGCTTTACTTTTCTTCATTTCTTAATTTTTCTTTTAAAGCACGTTTAAGAACTTTCCCCGTTGCATTTTTAGGCAATTTTTCAATTATATTAAGCTGTTTTGGTATTTTAAAATTGGCTAAATTTTTTCTCATATGCTGTCTCAATCCTTTAGTATCAAGAGTAGATACTCCCTCTTCTAACTCTATATATGCAATAGGTACTTCACCACTTCTTTCATCAAATATACCTATAACAGCTGAAGCTAAAACACCTGGGAAAGCATCTATAACCTCTTCTATTCCACGTGGATAAATATTGATACCTTTGGAGATAATAAGATCTTTTTTTCTATCTACTATAAATAAAAAACCTTCTTCATCAACATAACCCATATCACCTGTTTGAAGCCAACCGTTAATTATTGTCTCTTTTGTTGCTTCCGGACGATTTAGATAACCTAACATAACATTATCACCTTTATAGATAATGTCACCAACTACTTTAGTCTCTACTTCTTCAAGTTCTTCATTGACAATTTTTAGTTCATTGCCATACATTACACAACCAACAGAACCAACTTTTTGTTTCTTAATAGTATTTACACAAACAACCGGACTAGCTTCACTTAATCCATAACCTTCAAGAAGTTTTGCTCGTTTAAACTTCTTTGCCATTGCTTCAATTGTTTTTGGTTGTAGTGCTGCTGCACCAGAGACAAAGGCACGAATTTTATTGAACCATAAGAAATACCAAGGAAGTTTTGCTTTTGCCAAAGAGTTATAGACATCTGGTATTCCAAAAAAGAGTGTAACTCTTTTTGTCAATGTCTGTTTAATTATATTTGCAAAAGGTTGTATAGACTTTATAATGACAATGCTTCCACCACAATATAGTGACATTAAGACACCTGCTGTGAGTGTAAAAGAGTGAAACATTGGTAAAAAGACCATAACTGTATCTTTAGCTGTTACTTCCATGAGTAAAGAGGCGTACTCCATGTTTGAAAGTAGATTTTTGTTACTTAACATTGCCCCTTTAGGGTTTCCAGTCGTACCAGAAGTATAGATAATAACTGCACAATCGTCATGAGCTCTTTTTTTATGTTCTGATTTTACATCAAGAACGTAAGCATCTTCAAATCTATAAAGAGAGGAAGGTTCATTTACCCCTTCCCATATTATGTTTTGGCAAACAGTGATTTTTTTTATGACATTCTCATAAATTTCAGAAGCTAAAAGCAGTTTAGCTCCACTATCTTCCAAAATATAATCTACCTCTTTCTCTTTCAAAAAAGTGTTTATAGGTACTGAAATTGCACCTATCTTGGAGATTGCAAAAATGGCATATATAAACTCTGGGGAGTTCCTTAAAAAGAGAGCGACTTTGTCGCCCTCTTTTATGCCTTTTGCAAGTAAATACTCGGCAAGTTTATCAACTTTTTGTAATATTTCTGCATATGTAACTCTCTTTTCATCTGCAAAAAGCGCAGTTTTACGCTTTTTCTTTTTAGCTTGGTATACAGAGATATCATATAAATTATTAAACTTAAAATTCATGCTAGAACTCGTACGCCATACCGATAGTTGTTAACATTGCTCCACCACCGTTGAAAGATGCTCCTCTAGCGAATATTGGATTAACACCTGCGTCTATACTTCTTGGGTCTTTCGAGTCATACAAGAATGCCATACCCCAAGAGAGATCTTCTGTCTGCTGGTAACGGAATCCCATTGTAAAGATTTTTGCATCTGAATCTGCCATTTCAAAACCTAATGTCTCATCAGGAACAGGTGTTTCGTCTATCGCAAAACCCATCATCATAGTAATTTTATCTAATTCAACAGTTGCACCAATTCTAAAAGTATTAGTGTCTTTCCAATTTTTCTCATTATGTTTAAATGGTAGAGGTATATTTTCTGAACCTGCTCCTGTATATCCAAAATTTAAATCTTTATATGATGACCAATATGTTCTTTCATAATTAAGCTCTAAAGTAAATGTACTATCCCAAGTTTTTGATATAGCTAAATTCAAAGCTGCAGGAAGAGGAACTGAAACTGTTGCGTCACCATCAAAAATCGTATTTCCATTATACTTTATTACTGCGGTACCTTCCTCATTTAAATCAACATTAGATCTATATGTAACTGCCATTATGATGTCAGATGTTGGTTTATATGTTGCAGCCAAGTTGTATCCAAATTCTACAGTATCACCTTCCATATCTCTAGAACTAACTGGAACAGGATCTGCCGGAGGATGAGTATTTGAGCTCAACCTAGAAGAATCACTCTTAACAATACCTTCACTATATATTATTCTTACACCACCACCAATAGAGAAATTGTCCATAACTTTATATGAAATAGTTGGATTCAACTCTACTGCTTTTAAGGTAAACTCTTCGGCAAATGCTTTTCCAATCCCAAGTTTATCATCCCATCTTTTTGTAAGGCCACCAGGAGCTGTCAAACTCACACCCCATCTCCAATCACCCATTGGTGCTGATACATAGTGAAAGTTAGGCATAAGTATGTTTTCTGTTTCTGAATCTGCCATACTTGCAAAATTTTGAGAAGGTAAATGTGCTAAAGTGACACCACCTTCAATGTATTGTTTTTCACCCATAAAAACCATGTTTGCCGGGTTAAAGTAAGATGTATCTGCATGTGTTGTGTGAGCTACGTATGCTGCACCTAATGCCATTGAGTTTAGTGACTGCTCTGGTATTTTATACCCACCAGCCATTACAACCGAAGATGCTACAGCACTTAGTGCCAAAGTTTTTATTATGTTATTCATTTATTTTCCTTGTTTTGTTTTAAAGTTCCCTGTTTGAACTTGAATTAAATCCTTTTTAGATTTTAATTCAAGTTCAATACACTATATGTTTATCTTACTTTACAAAAGCGTAGAGTGCTTTTATCTCTTCTGGCCAGATAGTTTCATCTATGGTTTCCAAGATCAAAGGTATGTCATCCATACGTTCATCATTCATTATGAAAGAGAAAGCATCCCAGCCAATCTGCCCTTCACCTAGAGAGTGATGTCTATCTACTCTTGAACCCAATTCTGGTTTAGAATCGTTAATGTGCATTCCCATTAAGTATTTTGAACCTACTATTCTATCGAAAGTATCCATAGTTTTATCATAAGCTTCTCTTGTTCGCAAATCATAACCTGCAGTAAAAGTATGGCAAGTGTCCAAACATACCCCTACACGACTTTTATCTTCTATGCGGTCGATTATATGTGCCAAATGTTCAAATTTATAACCCAAATTTGAACCCTGTCCTGCTGTATTTTCTATGATGAGTTTTACCTCTGAATTTTTTGTAGCATCTATTGCACGGTTCATAGACTCTGCAATGACATCTAAACAGTTCAGTTCAGCACTCATAAGTTTATCCATATATTCTGGGTCTTTTTTAGGTATTTTAACAAGGTGAGAACCAGGGTGAAAGTTTAGTTTTTCCAATCCAAGCTGAGAACATCTTTCAAGTTCATCAATAAATGCAGTTCTGGATTTTTCAAGTTTTTCTACTTCAGGATGTCCTAAATTTATAAGATAAGAGTCATGAGGCAATACATGACGAGGCAGTATGCCAGAGAGTTCTAGATTTTTTTTAAAAGCATCAATAGTCTTTGTTTCTAAATCTTTAGCTACCCATTGTCTTTGATTTTTTGTAAAAAGAGCAAATGCTTTTGCTCCTATTGCCATGGCATTCAAAGGAGCATTGTCTACTCCACCACTTGCGCTTACATGTGCTCCAACAAATTTCATACTTCTCCCTAAAACTTTTTTACTTTTATAACTATTTGATTTATTTTATCATTAAATACGATTTCATTATTTAAAACGCTGTATTTGATATTGTATTTATTGGGTTTTACTATTGTTTGAGTAAAGCCTCTACTATTTTTTACAATATTTTTAGATGAAAATATTGCTTTTCCTCGAAATATATTATCTAAAATGTTGTCAGGATAAGATGAAGATAGTACTTGTTTATTGAACTCTTTTTTACTCATACACTCAATTAAACTAAGACAAACTGAACTAGAATTTACACTCAAAGACATTAAAGCTTGTCCTGAGCCATATATTTCAGCTTTAACTTCCGAACTGTTTTCATATATAAATCCCATATCTGCATACTTAAAAGTAGAAGTTTTAAACATAATAAAAGCGGAGTTTTCATTGACATAAGCCTCTTTATTACAAGCTGTAAAAAGCAAGGAGAAAGTAAGTAACACGAAAGAAATTTTAGAATACATTGGCAACTCTTTAATATTTTTACATTATTATACACTTTTTAAGAGAAGATTAAGCATCCTGTCTATATAATTTCGTCCACAAGTTGTGAATGGCCCCATCGTCTAGCGGTTAGGATCCATGGTTTTCATCCATGTTACAGGAGTTCAAGTCTCCTTGGGGTCACCATTTGTTACTTGTTAAAATTTTTTATTATGTTGGCCCCATCGTCTAGCGGTTAGGATCCATGGTTTTCATCCATGTTACAGGAGTTCAAGTCTCCTTGGGGTCACCAACATTATCTCACAAAAAACAATCAAATTCCAATTAAAATCAATAAATTAAAGTACTACCAATTTTAATTCGCCAATTCTAACAATAAACGCAATTTCACCTTAAGCACACTAGCTAAGTGCTGTCAGGGGATAGTGCTAGACCCCTTTATTTGCCAATAGAGTGGTCTAATTGTGCTAAAGAGATGTAGTAGTTGTAATAAGACTCAACAACATTTGAAAGCGACTCAATATAACCTTGTCTTGCTTGTTGAAGCTCAATATAATCGGCTAATTCATTTTCATATCGTTTTTTCGCTTGTATATATTTTTCAAGACTAGCTTTTGCAATACTTTGTGATAAAAGTACATTTTTCTTACTTCTTCTTAATCCAATGTAAGAGTCAACAACCTGCTTTTTAATTGCAAGTTTTACACTTTGCAATTGTGATGAAGCTCTAAGAACAGATATCTTAGCTTCTTGCACAGCCGCATCCGTTCTCTGCCCCTCAAAAAGGTTCCAGTTAACATTTACTGCAATAGAACCTTGATCTTCAGGTAACATACCTGCTGCTATGCCATTTACCTTTTGAGTCGTGTAATCTGCACCCAAAGAGATGGTAGGGTAATATCTACCTGTTTGTGTATTTACATTTGATTTAGCACTCTCTATCATATGTTTTGAACTTTGCATTGCATAACGGTGAATATATGCAAATGATTCCAAACGATTTAAAGAGCTACTGACCTTTGGCAATTTCTTGCTTAAATTTGATAATGTTACTTTTCTCTTATATACATCGTAGTTACCATTATTTGGCTCAAAACCCATAGCTTCTTCAAGTGTTGCACGTTGTAATTCCAAGTCATATTTGGCATTTTCCAAATCTAAGATTGCTTGTTCAAGTTCAACTTGTGCATCAGTTACATCTATGATAGTCTTAATACCTGATTTTAAATATTTTTTTGCACGATTTAACTGTTGTCTTTGAAGTGTCACGTTTTTATACTGAACATCAATAAAACTTTTGGCTTTCAATATGTTGTAGTAACTCTTTTTAACAATAAATATTTTATCTGAAATAATTTGTTGCATTTTTGCTTCATAGGCAAGAGCTTCTTTTTTTGAACCATCTATACGTCCTGTAGTTTTACCAAAGTCATACAAAAGTTGAGACGCACCAATGCTCCCTCTTAAAAGATCTGAACTATCAAAATTTTGTCCCTTAAGTTTACTGCCTTGTTTACCTGCACTAGCAGAAAGGTCTAAAGTAGGCAGATACAACCCCTCAGCACTTTTTACTCTCTGTTTTGCTGCTTTAAAGTCAAATCGTGAGCTATCAATGTCTGGACTATGCTTTAAAGTAAGTTCCACAATTTGATCTATGGTCAGTGTCTGCTTTGCCTGAAGAGAAGAGAAAATCAACAGTGTCACAAATAGGTATTTAAGTTTCATTTTTTATCCTTTGAGAACTTCTCTTTTAAGTTTTCCAGTACTACAAATAGCACCGGAGTAAGTAAAAATGTCAATATAGTTGACATTAACATACCTCCAAATACTGCTGTACCTAAAGATTGTCTAGACGCAGCACCGGCACCTGAAGCAAATACCAATGGTAAAATACCAAGTAAAAATGCAAATGCTGTCATAATAATAGCTCTTAGTCTTAATATCGAAGCCTGAACTGCAGAGTCAATTATACTCTTACCAGATTCATGCAACTCTTTGGCAAACTCTACAACCAGTATGGCATTTTTGGAAGACATGGCAATGAGTAGCACCAGTCCAATTTGGGTGTAGGTATCGTTTAAGAGCCCTGCTAACATATTTGAGCCAAGCGCAGCAAACATAACTACTGGTATTGGCAGTAAAATAATGAGTGGAGTCATCCAGCTCTCATACTGTGCTGCAAGGAAAAGGAAAACCATCACAATAGATAGCATGAAAATATACATAGCTGCATTTCCAGCTTCTTTCTCCTGTAAAGATAGTCCAGAGAACTCATAACCTATATTTTTAGGTAACTGAGCTTTTGCAACCTCTTCAATAGCAGTAATAGCATCTGCAGAAGAGTAACCGCCACTCATATTGTGCATACCATTTACAGCAATACTCTGATAACCGTTAAAGTGTGTAATTGTATTGGCTCCAGAAGTATTTTTAATACTTGCAACAGTACTTAATGGAATCATTTCACCTTTATTGTTTTTAACATAATAAGCAGAAATATCATTTTTATTTGTTCTAAAATTTTCATCTGCCTGCACAAATACTCTATATGTTTTACCAAACTTATTGAAATCATTCACATAATAAGAACCAAGATATGTTTGTAATACTGAAAAAATATCGTTCAATTTTATACCCAAAGAGAATACTTTATCTCTGTTTATATCTACATACAATTGGGGATAGTTTGCATTAAACATAGTATAAGACATCATTACGCGATCATCTTGATTTAGTTTTTGCATAAACTCTCTAGCCTCTTTTTCAAATTCTCCAATAGGCATTGCATTTAAATTTTGTAATTTAAACTCAAATCCACCAGTAGCAGAAATACCAGGAATAGAAGGAGGAGCAAAAATCATAACCTTTGCCGCTTTTATACGACTTGATGTCTCTTTCGTAATCTTAGACTTAATATAATCCAGTGAAAGGGTATCTGTTTTTCTCTCATCCCAATTATCCAAGACAACAAACATTGTAGCAGCTGATGAGTCAAGAGCACCAGTAATAAGGTTGAACCCATATACAGAAATAACATCAGATATACCATCTGTCTTTTCAATGATTTCTGCAATTTCTCTTGTAGTCTCTTCCGTATTCTGAAGTATGGTTCCAGGTTGCATTGCAACAGATACTATGAGTGAACCCTGATCTTCATTTGGTAAAAAGCCTGTAGGTAAAACTTTAAAAATACCATATGTACCTCCCAAAAAGAGCATATATATAACAATAATCACATACCAAAACTTAATGAGTACTCTCAAAAATTTTTCATAAACACTCTTAACTTTTTCCAAACCACTGTCAAATGCTCTAAATATAAAGTTTTTCTTTTTACCCTGTTCTCTATGTAAAATAGTAGCTGCCATTGCCGGAGAGAGCGTTAAGGCAACAACTGCAGATATAAGTACAGAAAAAGCAATAGTCATTGCAAACTGCTGATAAAGAGCACCAGATATACCAGGTATAAAAGTAACAGGAACAAAAACTGCAAGAAGAACAAGTGTTGTTGATATAATTGGTGTAGATATCTCCATCATGGCTTTAGTTGTTGCTTCTTTTAAAGTAATATCTTTATTTCTATCGAGGTTTGCTTCTACATTTTCTACAACCAAGATTGCATCATCAACAACAATACCAATGGCCAGTATGAGTCCAAACAGCGTCAAGGTATTTATGGAATAATCTACCATCATTAAAACTGCAAAAGTACCAATAAGTGAAACAGGAATTGCAATAGCAGGAATAAGTGTAGCTCTAAAAGATTGCAAGAAGAAAAATACAACAAATAAGACTAAAACAAGTGCTTCTAAAAGAGTTTTAGCAACTTCTTCAATGGAAACTTTCACAAACTTTGTAGTGTCATAAGTTGCTTTAACTGAAATACTATCTGGAAAACGATTTGTTAACTCTTTTATTCTTTTGTCAATTTTTTCTGCTAATTCAAGTGCATTAGCATCTGGCAATTGGTATATACCAAGAAGTGCTGAAGGTTTATTGTTCAAACTTGAAGACCATATATAACTTTCAGCACCCAACTCTACCTTGGCAACATCACCAAGACGAATTTTACTTCCATCTTCATTTTCTCGTATAACAATTTTTTTGAAATCTTTTTCTGAGTCTAGTCGTGTTTTTGAAACCAGTGTATATTGAAACTTATTTTGAGTAGCTACAGTTGTATCTCCAATAGTTCCTAAAGCAATTTGTAAATTTTGCCCTTTAATCGCCTGATTTAGATCTGTGATAGTTAAACCATAAGAAAACAATTTATCGGGGTCTAGCCAAACACGCATTGCGTATTTTCGTTCACCTAATATTCGTACATCACTCACACCATCAATACGTTTTAACTCTTCAACAATATTGAGAGAAGCAAAGTTAGAGAGGTACAATACATCTTTCTCTGGATCCGTCGAAGAGACTGTCAATACCTGTACCATTGATGATGACTGTTTTCTTGTTGTGACACCTCTTTGCTTTACAACATCAGGAAGCATTGGTGTAGCTAAAGCCACCCTATTTTGGATATCAACTGCGGCAATATCCAAATCTGTACCTAATTCAAAATATACTTTTATTGTAGAAGAACCATCAGATGACGAGGTTGAATCCATATAGATCATGCCTTCTGCACCATTTATTTTCTCTTCTATTGGGGAGGTAACTGCTGTTTCAACTACATCTGCAGAGCCTCCTGTATAGCTAGTACTAACTTGTATTGAAGGTGGTACAATTTGAGGAAACTGTGCAATTGGCAATTTATTTAAAGCTATTAATCCAACCAAAACAATAAAAATTGAGATAACTTTTGCAACAACAGGTCTATGTATAAAAAATAATGAAAACATTTGAACCTATCTTTTTACTGGGTTTGGAGCTTCAACAGCTACAACATCCATACCAGCACGTAATCCTGCTATGGTCTCTACTACAACTCTGTCACCCTCATGTTCATTTGGTAATAACACCATATCGTTATTTGAATAATAAGGGTCTATTGTTTTCTCTTCAATCTTATTTTTATCGTTCACAACATATATAAATTGACCTTTTTGATTTTGATAGACTTGATCTGGATGAACGGCTAAAACTTCATACTGATCAGACATAAATACTTCTATCTTTACAAATGAACCAGGAAATAATAATTTGTCTTTATTTAAAATTTTTGCTCTTACTGTTACCGTTCCAGTTGTTGAGTTACTGACATTGTCTACAAAATCAATACGCCCTTCCAGAGAAATATTTAACTCTTTTTTCTTACTTAAATTGATTCTTACTTTAGGCTTCTCTTCAGACTTGTATTTTTGCAACATAGCCACATCTGAAGCAGTTGGATTAAAGGTAACATATAGATAATCTACTTGAACAATTTGAGTTAGTTCATCACCTACATTTATGATATTTCCAAGATATACCATTTCTCTGCCTATATATCCTGATATATTTGCTCTTACATCACAATATTGTAAGTTTAATTGAGACTTTTTCAATGAAGCTTCATCAGACTTTACTATGGCTTCAAACTGTTTTTGTGTTGCTAACAATTCATCAAGCTTTTCTCTAGGTGCCAACTGCTCTTTCACTAAAGGTCTGTAACGTTTAACATTTGCTAAAGCCAATGCCAAACTAGCTTTGTCTTTTTGTAAAATTGCATTTTGTTGATCCCACTGAGCTTGGTATTCACTTTTATCTATGCTGAAAAGTAATTGATCTTTTTTAACTATATCTCCCGGGTTAAAATGTTGTTTTAACAATTCACCATGTACCCTAGCTTTAACAATTACTTTTTTTACAGCTTCTGTTTTTCCAGAAAATTCTCCCCAAATAGGGTATTTCTCTTTCGTTAATGTATGAACTTTAACTTCCATTGGTTTGGGAGCAACTACTACTTGTTTTTTCTCATCTTTTTTACTGCATCCTGAAAACATAACTAGTGATACCATAATAAGAAATGTAGATAAAACTTTATTTAAATCATACATATTTTTCCTTCTGTTTAATTGTATGATTATACTAAAAAAGTGTATAAAATGGCTAAAAAAGACTATCTCCAACTATTAAGGTTTACTATAAATCTTAATACTATTTTTCGATTTAACACTATTTTTTCTATTCTCAAACTCTGATACTTCTTTCTCGTGTTGCTCTTTTAAAGTATCTTGCAAATGTTTGTATTCCAATTTTTTTAATCTATCTATCTCTAATTTCAATGAAATTATCTGCTCATTCATTTTTTCTATTTGTTTTAAATATTGTTCACAAGAGTTTTCTACATTTGTATTGTAATAATTTTTTTCATAAACAACATTCGGAGCTACAATAATTGGTTTAGTATGAGGAGGCCTTACAATTGGACGTTCTGGTTTAATTGGTAAATTTATATTTTTAGGAGGAGTTTTTGTTGCAGTAAATTGTGTCGCATAAATAACGGATGAGCCAAAAAAGAGCATAATCATTAGAAAAGGTTTCATTTTATATCCTAATTATATAAGATTTTAAAACCTAATTATACTCTTTTTTGTAAATATACTAGAACCACTTCTTAATTAATTTGTCATAAGTTCCATTTTCTTTAAGTACTTTAAGTGCTGCATTTAGTTTTTCAAGTAACTCTTTATTACCTTTACCAACTGCCATTGAGTACTCTTCTTCACCTGCTTTTGCAGTGTTGATTTTCAAGTGTTTATTTTGTTCAATAAACCCATGAGCTTGCTCTTTATCTAAAACAACAGCATCAACTTTTTTATTGTTAAGATTTAAAATAGCCATATATGCTTGTTTATATCTAACAATATCTGTACCTTCAACTTTAGTTACAAGAACATCAGATGTTGTTCCAAGAGGTACACCAACTTTTTTACCTTTTAAATCGTCAAAACTTGCAATATCTTCAGCATCTTTTTGAGTAAGTACTACTTGAGATGTTGAGTAGTATGGGTTTGAAAAATCAACTGATTTTCTTCTGTCATCTGTAGCTGTCATACCAGACATTACCATATCGATTTTTTTCATTTGAAGAGCAGGAAGTAGACCATCAAAACTCATATCTTTTATCTCTATTTCAATTTTAGCAACATCTGCAATTGCCTTAATAAGATCCATGTCAAATCCTACAATTTCACCACCCTTTTTATACTCAAATGGTGCGAAACTTGAGTTTGTTCCAACATAAACTTTACCTGCATTTGCTGTAGTTGCCGCAGTGAAAACAAATATCATTGCCATAAGTATTTTTGTAATTTTATTCATATCTTTCCTTTATTTTTTTAATTGTTTAGCACTTTTGCTAAAAACTCTTTTGTTCTTTCATGTGTAGGGTTTTCAAAAACCTCTTTTGGTATATTGTCTTCCAGTATAATACCATAATCTATAAAAAAGACTCTACTTGCAACACTTTTTGCAAAGCCCATTTCATGAGTAACTATGAGCATTGTCATACCTGTTTTTACCAAATCTTTTATAACATCCAAAACCTCTTTAACCATTTCAGGGTCAAGCGCAGAAGTTGGTTCGTCAAAAAGTAAAATTTCAGGATTCATTGCTAATGCTCTGGCAATGGCAATTCTCTGTTTCTGTCCCCCTGACAAAGAGCTTGGATAAGCATTTTCTTTATCTAATAAACCTACTTTTTTAAGTAAATCTCTAGCTATCGCAACAGCTTCATCATGATCCATATTTTTAACCTCTTTAGGGGCTAAAATAATGTTTTCCATAACTGTTTTATGAGGGAAAAGATTAAAATGTTGAAAAACCATTCCTACATTTTGTCTTATTTTATTTATGTCTGCTTTGGGGTCTGTAATATCTTGACCTTTTATGCGTATTGTTCCAGAGGAGATATCATCCAAAAGATTTACACAGCGAAGTAGTGTCGATTTTCCTGATCCTGATGGGCCAATAATGGCTACCACTTCACCTTTATCAATGTTTTTATTTATGCCTCTTAAAACTTCAAGGTCTCCAAAGTTTTTACGTAAATTTTCAATTTCTATCATGATGTTCTCAACCTCTCTTCAATACGTCTCATAAATTTCGCAAACATCGTAGTAAGAAGAAGATATATAAGTCCAACTAGTATAAGTGGTTCAACACCTCTATATGTCTGAGAAGTAATAATATCTGCAGAACGTATAAGGTCAACTCCACCAATGAAACCAACTACCGAACTCTCTTTTAAAAGTGTAATAAACTCTGAAACTAAAGTTGGCAAAATCTTTTTAACTGCTTGAGGAATGATAATTTCTTTCATAGTAGTAACATAACTCATTCCCAAGGCACGTGCTGCTTCACTCTGGCCTTTATCTAACCCCTCAATACCTGCTCTAATTATTTCAGATACATAAGCAGCAGAATTCAAACCAAAGGCAAGTGCTGCAATAACCAGAACAGGTACATCTCTAAGATCACCTACAAAAACAATATTTGCAAAAATCATTAATTGTAGAAGAACCGGTGTTCCTCTTACTATATCTACATAATATAATGAGAATGTTGCAAGAGGATTGAACTTGTTTTTTAAAGGGTAGAAATGGCTAAGACGCATAAGTGCCAGAAGTATTCCAAAAACTAAACCCAACACTGCAGCCATAAGAGTGACACTAATAGAGAATCCAAGACCCTTCAGTACATACATGTATCTTTCGTCTTCTATAAATATCCACTCTAATGTTTTTAAATATTCCATTTCTATACTATCACTTTACTTTATGAACGCTCTGTTATTTCAAGAAGGTGGTAACCAAATTGAGTTTGAACAGGTCCATGAACAACACCGACTTCATCATTGAAAACTACTTTATCGAACTCTGGAACCATCTGTCCCTGTGAAAATGTACCTAAGTCTCCTCCACTTGCTCCAGATGGGCATGTTGAGTTATCTTTTGCTGCTTGTTCAAATGTAATTTCACCTGAATTTATTTTATTTTTCAATTCGTTACAATACTCTTCACTATCTACTAAAATATGTCTTGCACTTGCTGTTGCCATCTATTATCCTTACTTAATTTGTATCAAAAGAGACTAATTCGCCTTTTTTCAATCTCGGTATTATATCTGTTTTTATTTTACGTATCATAAACATTTTTTTATTTAAAGGCAAATTTTGATCAATTTTGATACTTTTTAATTTTGAATCGTAGTGTTTTATAAGAAAATTCCGCAAAACATCTTTTAGCTCCTCTTCACTCATAACTTGAAAGCTATCATCAACTTCTAAACCCATAAGATGAGGGTGATTTTTTTCTCCATTTATAAGTGCAGAAAAAAGTTCAGCATAAACTCCAAACATACTAACTTCAATGACATTAAGAACTGAATCAATAAGATTTGGCTTTTCTAAAAGAGTTTTCAAAATACTTAACTGTGCCACATCATCACGTTTTTGAGAAAAATTTTCTCTAACTTTTCCATGATTTGTTTTTGAGCCAAAAAAAGCAGGGGAAATATCTAAAAGTGCTGCTGCCATAGGTATATAAGCATCTTTTATAATTTGACTAAGACCATCTAGAAATTGTTTTGCCGCAGCAAATGAAGCCTCTTTTTCTCTTGGATCATTTAAATTATATGCATATATACACTGTTCCAAAACAAAAGGAATAAGAGGCTTTGCTTCACGTAGAAGTTTTGCAACCTCTTCTGTTCTCCCATCTGCAATAAGATCTGCCGGGTCTTTACCGTCAGGAAAAAGAACAACACCTCCATCAAAACCTGCATGAGAAAGCATTTGTGCAGCTTTAAGTGCAGCTGATTGTCCTGCTTTATCACCATCGTAGGCAAGTATGACTTTTGGATCTCCTTTACGAAGTAGAGGCAAATGTTCTGCTGTCAATGCTGTACCCATAGATGCTACTGCTTGAGTAAATCCTGCTTGATGAAACATTACAACATCTAAATATCCCTCTGTGACTATGATTTTTTTACTTTTATATATGCTCTCTTTTGCTACATTGTAACCATATAACAATCTAGATTTGTTAAAAAGTTTTGTTTGAGGAGAGTTTATATATTTAGCTGGATGATTTGTAATCGTACGTCCACCAAAACCAACAGCAGCTCCAGAACTAGAAAATATAGGGAAAGTGATACGCTCAACCAAACGTGCATAAGGTCTTCCATTTTCACCTTCTGCAAGAACCCCTGCCTCAATAGCTTGAGGTATGGGAAGAAGTGCGGAGTTTAAGAAATTTGACACAGAGTTACCATCTGGCACATAGCCAATACCAAATTTTTGTATAGAACTCTCAGAGATACCTCTATCTAACAAATAGTTTCTAGCTACACTATTGTGTTCCAAATTTTTAACATACCAATTTTGTATAGCATCAAGAATTCGTTTTGCATCAGAATAGTCCGAAGACCCTTTTGTATAATTAAGAGAAAAATTAAACATTGAAGCTAACTTTTCAATAGCTTCTGGGTAAGAGAGTTTTTCAAGCTCCATCACAAACTTTATACTATCTCCCCCTACACCACAGCCAAAACAATGGTAAATTTGTTTACTTGGGCTTACTACAAATGATGGAGTTTTTTCACCATGAAAAGGACAGTTTGCTTTGTAATTTGCACCTGCTTTACGCAACTCTATAAAGTTGCCAATTACATCAACAATATCTATACTGTTTTTAAGGGATTCTATTGAGGAGTTATCTATCATAAGAGAATTATATCAAATTTGGTATAATTTAAGCCATTTAACTATTCAATAAAGAAAAGGCAAGCTTTGGAAAACTTTATACCATCCTACCGAGATCCATTATTTAGTATACTTCTCATAGTTGCTATTAGCCTTATGGTTGCAGTGTCAACTTATATTTGGAGTCTGTACAAACAACAAAAAGAGGAAGGAAACCTGCTAAACTTTTTGGAGAAGTTTGACTCTTCAGAGTGTGCTTTAAACACATCCGATATGCCCTTTGAACCACATTTGCTAAAACCTCTCTCTTTACTTGCAAAAGCTTTTGAAAATTCTGGTGAGTACCATAAGTCTGTTAGTATCTATCTATACCTTATAAAAAATATTATTAGTGAACAAGGTAAACTGGAACTTATGGGTAGATTGGGAAATACTTATTTGCATGCTGGTTTTCTGGAAAGAGCAAAATCAATCTATATGGAAATTTTACGAAAAAAACCAAGAAATGTAAAAGTTCTTTATGAACTTGGTGTTGTTTATGAGATGATGCATAAGTTTGAAAAAGCAAGAGAAGTCATAGAGCCTCTAGAGCAATTAGGAGAAGACACATACAATTTAGATAAATTTCTTGAACTATCTCAAATAAAAGCCAATAAAAACATTTCAAGTGATGAAAAAATAGCAAAATTATTGAAAATACTTGAAGATGAACCAGAACTATATAGAGAGGTAATATCTATACTTCTAAAACTAAACACAAAAGCAGCATGGGAAAACATAGATACAACCCATATTGACGAGATACTTGACATACTTTGGTTCTTACCGAATTCACAAGTCGATTTAGATATAATCTCGTCGAATAATGTACTGCATACACTCTATTATGTTAAAGGTTATGTTCACACAGCACCAAAAGAAAAAAGTTCCTTTTTCACCTTAGATATGTTGGCTACAGCTAAAAAAAGTGGATTTGAAGAGGGAGAACTTCTATTTTCATATATGTGTAAAAAATGTAAACAGAGTTTTCCAGCTTCATTCAAACGTTGCCCTAGCTGTATGGCAATAAATTCAATAAAGGTAGAAGAACGAATTGCAAAAAAAAGACCAAAAACAAATTACTCTCTACTCTGATGGCTCCAGCCTTGGCAATCCCGGTCCAGGCGGTTATGGTGGCATTTTGGAGTTTAAAGGTAATGTAAAAGAGTACTGTGGCGGAGAAGAGCATACAACTAACAATCGTATGGAACTTAAAGGCGTCATAGAAGGACTCAAACTTTTAAAAGAACCTTGTAGTGTTGAAGTAATATCTGACAGTTCATATGTAGTAAAAGCCATAAATGAGTGGCTTGACGGCTGGGTACGAAAAAACTTTACAAAAGTAAAAAATGTTGATTTGTGGAAAGAATATTTAGAAGTTGCAAAAATACATAATGTCAAAGGTACTTGGGTAAGGGGTCACAATGGGCACCCTCAAAACGAACGCTGTGATGAACTAGCAAGAAATGAAGCAGAGAAAATAAAAGATTCACAATATTCATTATAAATGCTATGCTACAATAAACGCCATAAAAATAAAGGAATAAAACATGAACGACTACAGTCAATTAGAAGATAGACTGAATTATACATTTAAAAATAAGCAATTGATTATTGAGGCTTTAACGCACAAAAGTTATAAAAAGCCTTACAATAATGAGCGGCTTGAGTTTTTGGGAGATGCTGTTCTCGACTTAATTGTCGGAGAATACTTATTTAACAAATTTCCCAATTCAGACGAAGGCATACTTTCCAAAATACGAGCTTCTCTTGTAAATGAAAGTGGTTTTACACTTTTAGCCAAAAACATTAATTTAGGTGAATATATCTATTTATCTATGGCTGAAGAAAATAACAATGGAAGAAATAAACCATCTCTCTTATCTAACGCTTTTGAAGCTATTATAGGTGCTATATATCTTGAAGCAGGATTAGAACAAGTCAAAGAAATTTCAATTAAACTTTTAGAAGAGGGTCATCCAAAGATTGATTTAAAGTCATTATCTAAAGATTATAAAACAGCACTTCAAGAATTAACTCAAGCGAATTATGGGGTAACACCTATTTATGAAATGTTAGGCTCATCAGGACCTGACCATAAAAAAGAGTTTGAGATAGCTATTGTCTTAAACGATGAAACTATTGCCGTTGCAAAAGGCAAAAGTAAAAAAGATGCACAACAAAAAGCTGCGAAAATTGCACTTGTACAACTAAAGGCTTAAAATGAATACTTTTGGTAAAAAACTAACTCTTACAACTTTTGGAGAGTCTCATGGTAAAGCATTAGGATGCATACTAGATGGTGTACCTGCTGGCCTAAAAATAGATGAAGCATTTATACAAGAAGAGTTAGACAGAAGAAAACCAGGAAAAAGCAACTTAGAAACAAGTCGTAAAGAAGATGATAAATTTGAAATCCTCTCAGGCACTTTTGAAGGTTTAAGTACAGGAACACCTATAGCGATGGTTATCTTCAATACCAATCAAAAGTCTAAAGATTATGACAATGTTAAAGACCTCTTTCGCCCAGGTCATGCAGACTATACATACTTTCACAAGTATGGTTTAAGAGATTACCGCGGGGGAGGACGTTCTTCAGCAAGGGAAACTGCTGCAAGAGTTGCAGGTGGAGCCATAGCCAAACTTATACTAAAAGAACTTGGTATTTCCATACAAAGTGGACTTTGTGAAGTAGATGGCATCAAAGCAGATATATTAGACTTTGAACATGCAAAAAATTCAAAAATGTATGCTCTGGATCCAAATAAAGAAGCGGAGCAGGAAGCAGCCATATTGAATGCAAAAAATAGTCACGATTCTGTTGGAGGTGTTGTACTAACTACCGCAACTGGAGTTCCTGTCGGCTTGGGTGAACCACTCTACTATAAACTAGATGCCATTCTAGCTGAAGCTATGATGGGCATAAATGCGGCAAAAGCTGTAGAGATAGGTGATGGTATAGCTAGTACACACATGAAAGGTTCTCAAAACAATGATGAAATTACACTTTCAGGATTTAAAAGCAATCATGCAGGTGGCATCTTGGGAGGCATAAGCAATGGGGATACAATAGTTGTAAAAACCCACTTTAAACCAACTCCATCAATTTTCCAAGAGCAAGATACAATTACAACTCATAATGAAGAGGTAAAATGTAACCTAAAAGGAAGACATGACCCTTGTGTTGCTTTACGCGGATCAGTTGTATGTGAAGCAATGATGGCACTTACATTAGCCGATATGTCCCTACTAAATATGGGTAAAAAAATGGAACATTTAACTGCAATTTATAGTTAAAAGACAAAAAGGAAAATCATGAAAAAATCAATTTTAGGAATTGTAGGTATTGCACTTATTGCAATCATATACTACTTCACTTCTGGATCAGAACAATTAACAAAAGATATGAAAGAACGTGTAAACACTGAGTTGACTATGTTACAAAAAAGTGGTTTTGCAATTCAAAATAGAGATATAAAAAAGAGTGAAGAACATTTTGTAATTTTATTTGATGACAGTAAAAAAATGATGTCATTCTTTAAAAAACAAGGAAGTAAAGTTAACATAGAAGATATGGAAGAGTTAAAAGGTTTAAAATTAGGCGTTGACTTAAAATATTTAAATGACACTTACTCTGCACTCTCTGCAGATATCTATCCTCTGAATCTTCCAGATTCTATCTCTGATGAAAAAGATTTAACAGAGAAAGACAAACAAGTCATTAAACAAATAGATGAAATGCTTGCTAGAAAAGCACTATTGATTCATGTAGATTTCAATAAACTTCTTTCAAGTTTTAAGGGCTATATAAAAGATATAGATGAAACATTTAAACTAGAATCAAATACAAAAATAAATATTGATGGAATGACTTTTGAAGGAACAATAAAAGACGATAAAGTAAACTCAATCATACAAAAAATTAAAAATGTTAAAGTTCAATCCGATGATAACCTTACCCTTTCACTTAAAGAGTTAAGTAGTGACTACACTCTTACAGGTAAAACTATTTACGACACTACATACAACTATAGAGTAAAACAAATATCGGCAATTGGTAAAGATGGAAGCAATAGCTACTCTATGAATATTACAGATATAAAAGGTGACAACATAACTCAAGTTATAGATTCACTTGCATCAAATAAAATGAGTTTTTCTGTAGGAGACATTGAAGCAGTAAACAATGATAACATTGTAAAATTTGCAGATACAATTTTTTCTTTCAATATTGACAGACTCGATATAAATGCGCTAAAGAGTCTTGAAAATGTTGATGTTGAAAATGAAGCAGAGGTAAACAAACTAATTCAGCAACTTATTTCAAAGGGAGTTACTATGGAAATTCCTAAATTTGAAGTAAAAAAGATTGAGTATCTTGGTGAGAAAATGGATGGTTTTTCTATTAGTTCTACATTTAAAGTAAAAGATACTGCAAACATAATGGATATTCAGAAAAATCCATTTACAGCACTGCAAGCTATTGACATAGAAACTAAACTCATTTTATCTGATACTCTATATACATTTATTGCTAAACAGCCACAAGCTATGATGTTAGTGATGATTGCTCAACCTAAAATAATTAATGGTAAAAAAGTTTATGAGTTAGAATTGAAAGATGGTAAATTTTCTATAAATGGTAAATCTATGATGTAGTCTTTTATGACTACATTAATTTAGGTTCATCTAAAGGGCACCTCAAACATTAGGTGGCACTCACAATGGGATTTACAAATGTAAGATTGTGCAAGAGATTTTCAAGTCCTAGCAAAAGCTAAGACGAAGTAAATATCTTGTGCAAGATTGCGTTTGCAAAGTCCACCCTATGGGCATCACTAGCTTTTGTTTATGCGTTGTTACTCTTTTTCGACTTAGCTCAGGC
>FPKX01000060.1_pt1 | contig 85386 bp, 84 predicted proteins | sample 1057381 | NCBI WGS metagenome assembly FPKX01 (sample SAMEA4473313, study PRJEB15554) | hydrothermal vent metagenome | biome: marine basaltic hydrothermal vent biome; feature: marine hydrothermal vent; material: water | place: Pacific Ocean | collected 2011-06-14/2011-07-23 | depth 1199 m
TATATGGTTTTCCCTTAATACTCTTTTAGCGCATCGTTTATCTGTACATATGCCATGACAGGAGTAGTTTCAAAATATGGAATGTTATGTTTCTTTGCGAAATCTTTTGTCATTTTTTGAACTTTCAGTAAATTAAATCGTGGCGCTTTTGGGAATAAATGATGTTCTATTTGTGTGTTGAGACCACCATAAAACCAGTGTATAAACTTTCCTCCTGAAAGAGAACGTGAACCTCTCATTTGCAGCTCCATCCAACTCAACTCTTTAGCTTCTTCTTCATGAAATGTTTCACAGCCTAAGTGGTTTGTGATGAAACCAAATGAGAGCCATGGAGAGAGTGTAAAGTTTACAGTAAGAGCAACGATTAGTGTATTTAAAGCACCAATCTGCATATAGAGTGTACCCCAAATGATTGGCCAGTGCATGAGCATTAATGCTAACTCACCCCAAAGTTTACGTTGAATGACAAATTGGTAAGACTGGTAAATAAAAGCAGGGAACATAAAAAACTGTGCACCCCAGAAGATGAGGTATTTGTACTTTTTGATGAAAGGACTCTCTCCTCTTACAGGGGTAAAAGCTCCGTCCATGGCACGTATGTCTTCATCTTTTTCTATGATGTTACAGTAGGTGTGGTGATTGACATTGTGTTTATAGTCCCACCAAGAAGAAGAGTTACTCAAAATAATGGCAGAAAAAGGGTACGAGAGTTTTTTTGAAAGCGATTTACTTTTAAAATATTGAGTATGAAGTACATCATGAGAGACAAAAACAGCACGAGTCATAACAAGTGTAATGAAAAGGCCAAGTAAGATAGGATTCCACATTGTTGCTGTTGTCAAAGCTACAAGCATAGAAATAAGTACTGCAATCATCTCTATGGAGCCACGCACAGGGATGCGTTCAAGAAGCCCTTTTGCACGAACTTCATCTTTCAGTTCACTGAATATATCGGGGTAGGTTGCTGTTTTGTTCATGTGAGTTACCTTAAAATTTTATGACTTAATTATAACTATGTATAAATTAATAGTAAATAAAAGTAGAATCATAGTATCATAGTATGATTTATAATATATTATATTTTGAGAGGAAATGTATGTCTAAATACGAACTGCTCCCTTTTGCCGGATTGGATGAGATGACACTCACGCAGATTGGTCACTATACTAAACGTATGATCTTTAAGAAGGGACAAACTCTTTTCAGTCATGGTGAATTGAAAAAATATTTCTATATTGTGATTCATGGAAAGATAAAAAGTTATCAACTAAATTTGGATAATGGCAAAGAGCAGACGCTTTTCGTCTATAGAGATGGAGATATGTTCGATACGATCATACTGCTTGATGGAGAAGATCATGATGTGATGTATGAGGTGATGGAGGAGAGTGAAGTTCTTCAAATGCCTATTGAATATGTAAGAGAACTCATAAGCAGTAACAGAGAGTTTAACAGCAAATTTTTTCCATATCTGGCACAGCAGATGCGTCATATGGAAGAGCTTACTTCTGACCTTTCTCTCTATAGTACTTCTGAACGACTCATTAAACTTTTGATTCAAAACCTTGACCCTAACAACAGAGTCAAATACAATCTTCTTCAAGGACTCTCCAATACTGAGATTGCCAAACTCATTGGTACTGTCCGTCATGTGGTTGAGCGTCATCTAAAAGCACTTAAAGAAGATGGTAGCATTGATACTAAAAATAAAAATGTACAGATACTTGATGCTGGAAAACTGCTTGATAAACTAAAATTTTTTTAAAATGCAACTAAAGTAGCATATATTATTACCCACAATATTTTATGATTTCTTCAAATAAATATGAAGGAGTCTAAGATGAAAAAATTACTACTATCTACAATTACAGCATCTCTTCTTTTAGGAACAACAGTCATTGCTAAAGAGGAGGTATCTAAAGATGCAACTGTTAAACAAGTGAATACTATTGCGATGAATAATGCAAAAGAAGATGCAAAGAATACGCAAAAAAAACTTGTAACAGAAGCAATTGATTCTTTGAAGTATGCACAAAATGCTTACGTAGCATTAGATAAGAAAGATGCTAAAAAAGCAACAGAAGATCTTGAAAAAGCTATAGGTAAACTTGAAGTTATTCTTGCTGCAAAAGATGCACCGAAACTTCTACCTGTCAATAATATTATTAATGTACATAAATTTGTTGGTACGTCAAAAGATGTTGAGTTAGCAGTTAAAACAGCTAAAGAATTTTTAGATGATGGAAAAGTACAGCAGGCAAGAGAGATTTTGCTTCCTCTTAAAAGTCAAATAGATATTACGGTTGTAAGTTTACCACTGGTTTCTTACCCTGATGCATTGAAGCTTGCTGCAAAATATGTACATGAGGAGAAGCTTGATAAGGCTAAAGAGGTACTCTATGTTGCCTTGAGTTCATTTACCGAAGTGACACAAATTGTGCCAATTCCACTCTTTGAAAGTTCAGATTTGATAGCTGCTGCATCTAAAGTTGCTAAAGAGAATAAAACACTAGCCTTGGAGTACCTAGATGCTGCAAGTGATTCTCTGGATGTAGCTGAAAAACTTGGATATGTTAGTAGAAGTACTACGACTTACAAAGTATTACATGAAGAGATAGAGAAGGTGCAAAAAGAGATAAATGGTAAAAATGAAGCAGAGAAGCTTTTTGATTCTCTCAAAGAGAAATTAAAAGATTTCAAAGCAAAAGTTTTTTCAGAAAAATCTGAAAAAAAATAAAAATGCAACTAAAGTAGCATGCTCAAAGGTATGCTGCATTTTATAATAACGCTATAAAAAATATATTATATAAAAGGAGTCAAAAATGTTAGTAACAAAATACAATCCATATACAGAAGCAAGAAGAGGGTATGATCTGCTTAATACATTTATGCAAACATTTGACCCAGCAGTAAGAGAAGAGTCAGCTATTGCATCTTTTGTTCCAAGAGTAAATACTCGTGAAGGTGAGTATGCTTACCATGTTGAGCTCGATCTTCCAGGTATTAAAAAAGAAGATATTGATATTACAACAGAAGATAATGTCTTAACAATTTCAGGTGAGCGTAAAATGAAAGAGGAGATCAAGGAAGATGACTACTACAAGGTAGAGAGTGCATACGGAAAGTTCAGCCGTTCATTCACTTTGCCTGAAAAGATTGATGTAGAAAATATACATGCAGAGTCAAAAGATGGTGTACTTGAAGTTGTTATTCCAAAGTTGACAGAAGAAGATAAAAAACCAAAGAAGATAGAAATAAAATAAGGGTGTTTTTTGATACAGCACTCCGGCACAATGCGAATGGCAAAGCCACCCTTTCGGGGACGGCGCATTGTTTGTCGTACTGTAACAAAAAACGAAAATCAATAATAAAATAATGGCGTGATAATTGATCCAACACTCCGGCACATCGTAAACGGCAAAGCCGCCCCTTTGGGGACGTACGATGTTTGTCGCATTGGATCAAATATCAGTATTTTAAAAAAATAATGAAGAAAGGAGTTTAAAATGGATGTTGTAAAAACTGCAAAAGAGATTGGAAATACAGTTGAAGAGAAAGTAGAACACGGGCTTGAAGTTGCAAAAGAGACTTTTGCCAATGTTGCAAGTCATCTCCCTTTTGCAAACCTGGCTAAGAAAAAATCTGATACTTTTGAAATTGAAATCGATCTTCCTGGAGTAGATAAGAATGATATTGAACTTCAAGTCGAAGATAATATTTTGACAGTTAAAGCATTGAGAAAGATGAAAAATGAAGTTAAAAAAGAAGACTATTACCTCTGCGAGAGCAGCTTTGGTCTTATTTCTCGTGCCTTTGTGCTTCCTGAAGGGATAGATACTGAGAAGGTTAATGCTAAATATGAAGATGGAAGACTCTATATCTCTCTTGAGAAAGAGGAGTCTCGAAAAGCAAAAAGTATTTCTGTAAAATAAACCTGACAGAGTAAGTCTGAACTTACTCTGTGTTATACTGTCTAAAAATTCTTCCAAAGGTATCTTATGAAACAACTTTTTTCCAACAATATATTTTTAATGTTTATGAGTGCCTTTGTTTTTGTTGGAGGTTATTTTTTTATCCGTATAGCTTATAACTTTACAGACAGTATGCCTTTTGCTCAGGAGATAGTACTTATTGTTCTAGGTACGCTGGCAACCATTCTTATTACGGCAATGTTGTTGAATAAACAGACTTCAGTGGAACTTGATAAAGAGCAGAGTATTAAATTTATTGAATTGAAAACAGAAACTTACCAGCGTCTGATAGATACTATTGAAGAGATTGTTGGAGAACAAAATATAACACCTGCAATGTTAAATAAACTACGTTTCAATGGGCATAGATTGGCTATTTTCGCTTCTCCTGCTGTATTAGAAGAGTATGAACATTTTTTATCTATTTTTAATCAAGAGACTGAAGATAAATATGTGAGTTTTAAAGATGCTGAGAGTATTTCTCATGCTTTGGCAAGATTGACAGTTTATATACGTTCTGATCTCCTAGGAGAGCTTGATAGCGAAAGTTCACACTCTGCACAGGAGATAAGTGAGCAGATAATGGAAAATGCTAAAAACTCCTGATGATCAGGAGTCTTTTAGTTTAAAGAAAGAACTTCCACTACCAGAAAAGAACCATCCCTCTTTTTTCTCTTTTTCCAATTCAGGGTAACATGCTAGAGCTGCAGGGAAAAGGTCGTTTAGTGCAACAGGATCAGGAATGAGTTTAATCAGTGTCCGTGAATCCATCTTGTCCCAACCAAAAAATGATGTCAGATCGACATTACGTAGAAGATATTTATTGAATGTTTTATAAACCTCTGTTGTGTCACACTTTATATCTGGAGTGAATAGTTCCAACTCTAAAGCAGACTCTTCAAATGGCATAACAATTTCTCCAAAACCAGCCACATTTGCAGAATTGTAATTGTAAACGAAGAATGGTACATCTGCTCCCACTTTAGAGCCTATGGTAGCCAGTTCATCTGTAGAAATGAGAAGATTACATGCTTCTTTAACAAGTCTCATAAATGCAGCAGCATCTGAAGACCCACCTCCTAGACCTGCTTGAGAAGGAATACGTTTTGTAACTACAACTTTATGTTTATAGAAAAAGTTGAGTATGTCAAGATCACCTGTATGTTCATTGAGTGCTTTATAAGCTTTGTAAATAGTATTTGACTCTAAGGGAATATCATCGCAACCTTCTATAGTAAAGGTATCGCACTCACAAGGAACAAACTCTATGGTATCGTAAAGGTCAGGTACTTTGACAAAACGTGACATAAGTGTGTGATAGCCATCTTTGTGACCTGTAATCTTTAAAAAAATATTTACTTTTGCATGAGCATTTATACTGTACATTGGGTCTCCTCAAATTTTGGTATACGATTAAAGCGGTATTTTACTTCATTATTTGTGATCTCCACAATAGAAAAAAAGTTTTTTGTCTCAATAAGGTAAATACCATCTTCTTTACTCTCAAAGTACTCTACAGAGAGTTTTTTACCCAATTCCATATACTCCTCTTCCCCTGTATAGATATTGGAAGGAAGGGCTAAGTGAGTGAAGGGGTTTACTGCTTTTTCATTGTTATAATAGAATTGTCCCTCATGGATACGGTGCAGAGAAGAGAGTGTACCGTCTACACTTAACTTATCTGAAATAAGTGCACCGAGCGAACGAATGTAAGTACCTTCACTCACTTTTGCTTCAAAATGTACAAAAGGGTGGTTATAGTTTATGAGTTTAATGTCATATATGGTTGAGGTAATGGTTTTTAAATCTACCTCTTTTCCTTCACGTGCCAATTCATAAGCACGTTTACCATTGATCTTTTTTGCACAAAATTTTGGTGGGTAGTAAGTCAATTCACCTTTGAGAGAAAGCAGTATCTCTTCTATAAGTTTCTCATCAAATATTTTTACATCTTTCAATCTGTCAATCTTTTCTATATCAAGAGAAGGAGAGTTAGCACCTAGCCAGAGAGTTGCTTTGTAACTTTTAGGGGTTTTGTTGAGGTATTGAAAAAGTTTGGTGTATTGTCCTGTTGCAACAATGAGACAGCCGGTAGCAAAAGGGTCAAGTGTACCGGAAAAGCCTACTTTTTTGCTGTGGTATTTTCTTTTTACATAACCCATGTATCCGTTGGAAGTTCTGAAGATGGGTTTGTTGACGACAAATAAACGGTTCAAAAATGCTTTCCTCGTAGGTCGGGGTACCCTCACCCCGACGAAAATTTAATATTATTTAAATGTTATGGTCTGCAAATAAAATGTCGGAGTGAGGGCACCCCGACCTACACGTTATATACTTTGTACGAAAGAGCTCAAGATCTCTTTCTTGTTTCCACCAAAGTTAATAAGCAGTTTATACTCTTTACCTGATTTGTTAGCTGCTTGTACACGACCGATACCGAAGATTTTGTGTTTGACAAGATCTCCTTTTTTAAAACTTGAAGCTTTGGTAATTTTTAGTGAGGCATCTTGAATTAGTCCAGCTTCACCAAGGAACCTGCTTTTGTCAATCATCTTTCGCCTACCTTTATAGAAACGACTGTCTACGTAACAAAGAGTAAGGTCGGATTTCGCACGGGTAATGGCAACATAGCCCAAGCGTCGCTCCTCTTCCATATTGCATCCTTCACCAAGAAGTGGGAAGAACTCTTCTTCCAGACCAATGACAAAGAGATGTTCGAACTCAAGTCCTTTGGCAGCGTGTATACTCATAATAGTAATGGCATTCTCTTCTATCTGATCTTGATCACTTTGTAAAGATATATCATTAAGAAATTCATCTAGTGTCAAATCTGGATTTTTAACTACAGCATCTCTGAAGTATCCGTAGAATTCATCAATATTCATAATGCGCTCAAAGCCATCTACCATACTTGCATAGTGGTCTTTTAGTTTAATACGCTCATCGAAGAGTGTAATGAAGTTTCCAAGAGTTGTTTCTGCTTCACTTTTAAGTACTTTTATATCTTCAAGTAGTTTTGTTAAAGATTGAGATACTTTTTTGCTTATAACTAACTCTTGTTGCCCTGCTAAACTCTGTTCAATATAGCCAAAAATAGACATTTTATTGTCGAAAGCTGCTTTCTTTAGCTTATCTATAGAAGCTTTACCTATGCCTCTTTTTGGCTTGTTTATGATACGTATAAGGGAAAAGTCATCATGTGGGTTTGAAAGAACTCTAAGGTAAGATATGATGTCTTTTATCTCTGCTCTCTCGTAAAATCTCATGCCACCTATTAGCTTAAAGCTTAAACCCTCTTTTGAAAAACCCTCTTCAAGTGAACGAGAAAGTGCATTTATTCGATAAAGTACAGCAATTTCATCTGGATTGGTTCCTTTATCTAGTAACTTTTGTACTTCATGGGCAATTGATTTGGCTTCTAATGATTCATCTAAAGAGTGCAGGAGTTTTACCTCTTGACCTTTCCCTTTATGTGAAGTAAGTTTTTTACCTAAACGAGTTGAATTGTGTTCAATAAGTGTATTTGCTGCTTTCAAAATAGGTTCAGTTGAACGATAATTTGTTTCAAGTTTTATGGTTTTTGTATTTTTAAAATTTGAGGCAAATTCTAAAATATTTCTAATGTTTGCGCCTCTCCATCCATAAATACTCTGATCATCATCTCCCACTACACAAATGTTTTCATGTTCAGAACATAAATGCTCAAGAATACGATACTGCAGTTCATTTGTATCTTGGTACTCATCTACCATAATATATTTGTATCTATTGCTCGTCTCTTTTCTTAACTCTTCATTCTCATCTAGTATTTTGTATGTAAGCATTAATAAATCATCAAAATCAACTAAATTACTCTCTTCTATATGTGCTTGATAAACTTCATAAATTTTGGCAATTTGTTTATAGTCTGAAAGTTCTGCTTTTTGTATAACGATTTCTGGAGACAATATAGAGTTTTTGTATTTTGATATTTCTGAAGCTATAAATGATAAATTTAATTCTATTTTAAGCTCTTTTGCTATTGAACGAAGAAGACGTTTTTTGTCATCGCTGTCAATGATTACAAAAGTATTTGCTCTACCTATTTTTTCAATATGAAACTTTAAAAAAAGAAGGCCAAACTTATGAAAAGTACATAAAAGAGGTGGGTATGAAACTTTGTTAGGCATGAGTTTAAAAGCTCTTTCTCTCATCTCTGCGGCTGCTTTATTTGTAAAAGTCAGAGTTAAAGTATTTGCAGGGTCAATCCCCACTTCCCCCACAAGATATGCAAGTCTTGCTGTAAGAGTCTTTGTTTTTCCTGATCCTGCACCTGCAAGTATGAGCATTGCTCCATCTATGTGTTCAACTGCTTCACGTTGCGATTTGTTAAGAGTGTTAAGTATTTCTTTCATAGTATAAATATGCTCCTGTAATTAATAATATTATATCCTTTATGTTATTAATAATATACAACAAGTTTAATTTATAGTGCTATTGTAGATGATGAAAAGTTTCCTTTATAAGTAAGTAGTATGTTTTTTACAATTTAATAAGCTGTACTTATTTATTATTAATAAAGTTTAGATATAATTCCACATATTAATATAATTAATCAACAGTTATATTATTGTTAAAAAAGAAGGAATGAAATGTTAAAAGATTTTGTAAAATTAGAAACATTCTTAACTGTAGCAAGAGAGAGAAGTTTTTCTAAGGCATCTGCAAAATTGGGTATTTCCCAACCAGCAGTAACTCAGCAGATAAAGTTTATTGAAAAGTACTTGGGGTCAAAAACAATTGAACGTAAAAAAAATGGAATAAAGTTAACTGCTGAAGGTGAAGAACTTTATAAAATTGCTGCTAGATTGGAAAAAGAGATAAATTCTTCAGAAAAAGATATATTGAAAATCATAAATCAAGAGATGACTTTTAGATTGGGTGCATCTTATACAATTGGTACTTATATTATACCTGGTGAATGTTTGAATGTTATGTCTGAAACAATTAACAATGATGTTAATTTGACTATTGATGTAAGTGATTCACTTATTCAAAAATTAAAAGATAAAAAGCTAGATGTTGCGCTTATTGAATCACCAATAATGGATTCATCTCTAATGTATAGAGAGTGGTTAGAAGATGAATTAGTTGTTGTATCAAATGTAGCAATACCTAAAACATTAAAAACAGAAGAGTTATATAACTACAGATGGATATGTCGTGAAGAGTCTTCACATACAAGAAAAGTAGTATCAGAAGTATTTGAAGAGTTAGGTGTTTCATGCAAAAGTTTTGATGTTATATCTGAAGTTTCTAATACAAGTGCAGTACTTCAAGGTATTAAAAAATCTAAAAAAGATGTTGATAAACCTTCAATTTCTATTATATCTAAACATGCAATTGCTGATGAAGTTGCAAAAGGTGAACTTTTTGAGTCAAGAATCAGAGGTTACACTATGAATCGTAAATTTTACATTGTTTATACAAAAGAAAATAAGCATAATGCTTATGTAGATAATGTAGTTGACTATATACTAACAGGTTCTTGTTAATATATAATTGCGTCAATAATTTTAAAGCTTCTTCTTTTTTAGAAGCTTTTTATTTTCAGGATTGTTTAGTAAAGCTTCCATCGAATTTTTTGTTGATGTTTTTGTCTTCTCTTCATGTTGTGCAAGATTAAGTACAATTGGATGATCTCCCAAATATAAATGTTTAATAGCAAGAATTGGAACAGAAATTTCTGACCCAAAGTTTGTATCTCCAAAGCCAGCTTCAAAATAAAATACACCATCTTCAAGTTTAGCAGTTTCAAATGCATATCCACTAATAATAAAGACAACAGTATCGCTAAAAGTATCTTTTATCTCTGAAGGAAGTTCAGGATTGAAAGTTAAAAATTTGATTTCACATGCAATAGCAAATTCTTGATCTTTACTAAACATAAATTCAATAGTTTTTTCTATATGCTCAGCTATAAGAGCTTTGTATTCAGGTGTTTGTAGAAGATTAATAGTCATTGTGTACCTTGTAAAATTTTAAGTATATATCTTTACTTTGTTTAGAACTTTAAATCCTAACATAGCATTTATTAGAGCTACATGTATATATTTATTTATATCTTGCTTTTTAATATCTGCAGTTGTTAAAAATTTGTTATCCAATAATTTCTCTCTCATACTTCCTTTAAGAAGCGGTCTTTTTGGTGTTAACCATTTTTCACCATCATAAAAAGCAATATTGGAAATAGTCGTGTCTGTTATGTATCCATCTTTTTCTATGATTACTTCATTGTAAGAGCTATTTTCTTGAAGTAAAGAGTCAAATTCTGATCGGTTTTCATATTTATAATTGTACTCAATATTTGAAGATATAACTTTTAATTTTTCAATCTTTTTTGCTTTATATGGAATGTAATCTATAGATTCTATATCTTTATTGTAAACAATACGACATCTAAAAAGTCCATGTTTATTTGTATCTGTTAAAGATTTTAGTATCTGCTCTTTTAAATCTATCTTTTCGTGGCAAGAGTATAGATCTGCTCTTGTTTTATCGAATCGTTGCTGATGATAATAGATATTGTATATATGAGCATTTCTAATTTTTATAGTCTCTAAAGTATTGTTCACGACAAATCTCGCTAAGTATCAAAAAGTTCAGTTGATATATAACGCTCTGCAGTATCACAAAGTATAGTAACGATGGTTTTTCCTCTGTTTTGAGGTTTCTTTGCCTCTTCATAAGCTGCAACAAGGTTAGCACCAGCAGAAATACCTATGAGTAAACCTTCTTCTTTAGCAATTTTTCTCGCCATTTTGAAGGCATCTTCGTTTGTTACGGTTATTACGGAATCATAAATAGAGGTATTTAAAATTCCTGGTACAAATCCTGCTCCTATTCCTTGTATTTTATGTGGACCTGCTGTTCCTCCACTAAGTATGTCTGAATCTATTGGTTCAACAGCTACAGCTTTAAGTGTTGGGATATGCTCTTTTAAAACTTCTGAAGTACCCGTCAGGGTACCACCGGTTCCAACAGCAGCTACAAAAATATCTAGAGAGTTATCTGTATCTTTTAATATTTCAAGTGCAGTTGTTTTTCTGTGTATATCTGGGTTGTTTGGATTATTGAATTGATCTAAAACAATGGCATTACTTAACTCTTTTGATAAAGATTCAGCTTTTTCAATGGCACCGTTCATCCCCTGTGCAGCAGGTGTAAGAACAAGTTGTGCCCCTAGATATGAAAGTATTTTACGTCTCTCAATACTCATAGATTCTGGCATTGTAAGTATGAGTTTTAAACCACGTGAAGCACAAATAGAAGCTAACCCTATGCCTGTATTGCCACTTGTTGGCTCGATAACTGTAGTGTTTTTATCTATCTTGCCACTTTTCATAGCTTCGTTGATCATGTTAAAAGCAATTCTATCTTTTACTGATGATGTAGGGTTTAAAAATTCACATTTACCAAGAATGGTAGTACCTGTTTCGTCAGAGAGTGAATTTATCTTAATTAATGGGGTATTCCCTATAAGCTCATCTATATTGTTTGCTATCACGGTAGTCCTTTTTATTGTTTAAAACTTTTCTATGTTTCTATTTATATAAAACATCTTTAATACTATAAGCGATATCTTTGTCAGCATACATTGGTACTACACCATTGTAGTCAGAAGGAACTCTGAATCTCTTTTTTTCTAAAATAACTTTTTTGCTTGCTGCTCTAAAGTTGTAAATTTTTTGGGCATTTTTTGAAACAAAATTTTGAAGATTTTCAACAGATGCATTATTGTTTTCAAATAGTTCTACTAAAAGCTGTAAAGCGATAGGTGCTGTAAAGACACCTGCTGCACAACCACATGTCTCTTTTGCATGTTTTGGATGAGGTGCAGAGTCTGATCCAAACATAACTTTTGGATGTCCCTCAAGTGCAACTTTTAAAAGAGCTTCTCTATCTTCTGGTCTTTTTGCAATAGGTTTACAAAAAAGATGAGGCTGTAACATACCTCCGGCAACATCATCCAAGGTAATAAGCAGATGATGAATGGTGATGGTTGCATATAAATTTTCAAATTTATCTAAAGCTTCCACACTCTCTTTTGTAGTTATGTGTTCCATTATGATTTTTAGTTTTGGAAAAGCAGTAGCTAACTTTTCATAGATAGATACAAATTCAGCTTCTCTGTCCATGACAAAACCATTGGTTTCACCATGTACACAAAGTGGAATTTCAAGATCGCTCATGGCATCAAGCGCAGGTCTTAACTCTTCAACATCAAAACCACTAACTCCACCTTCAGAGTTGGTAGTAATACCTGCTGGGTATAGTTTTAAGGCAGCAATATACGGTTTTACAGATTCTAAAAAAGCTTTGTCATAGCTTGGTTTAAAAAAAAGTGTCATAAGTGGAGTAAATTTTTCATCACCTATTGCTTTTTCTATACGAGTTTTATAAGCAATAACTTCATTTTTGCTACTCACAGGTGGTACTAGGTTTGGCATTATAATAGCTGCGCTGAAAGTTTTTGCACTCTCTTGAGCTATCTTTTCGAGCATCTCTCCATCTCTTAAATGAAGGTGCATATCTAGAGGAGCATCAATCTCCACGTTCTTTGTTGATGGCATTAAAATCCTTTACAATGTAATATTGTGATCGCTTTGTATTTTTTGGTACAAACCAATATATAACATTGATTTTGCCACAAAAGTCATTAATTTTCAGTGAAGTGTAGATCTTTGGAGGTATAAATGTAAATGTTGGATAGTCAATACCCCCATCAAAAAGTTGATTGCAGCGTAAAATGCGTGTTGTACTTGAAATGAGAGCTTTATGAGGAGGGTTGAATTCAAACTGCCATTTTGCATACTCTGAACAACTAGGGTAGTAACGACAGTTTGCGGGTAGCATCTTGGAGATGTACTGGTAGCCTTTTATTGGTGCAATGTAAAATTTTTTCATCTTCATATGTTTGGTAGATTCTCTCTGTATATACTAAGTATCTCAATTTGTATATTTTCAATACGATACAAAATTGAGTATCTTTTATAGACAAGTTTTCGTATGTTTAAACCTAATTCAGGAGCAGGTCTGCCTATATTGGGATATATACGTAATGTATTTCGTATATAATCTTCCATTTCATCTAAATAGATATCGGCTTTATTAACATCAAGAGTAAGTTGGTAAATATATGATGCTTGAGACAAAAGTGCATCAGTAGCATTTTTTGAAAAAATAATTTTATTCACGGTATGATTGCTTAGCTAACTTAAAAGCTTCCTCAATATCCATACATTCACCACGCTCAATTTGAGCAATTGATTCCGCAACATCTCTTTTTATTTGCGCATGAGTACGGTTGTATTCATCCATAGAAAGGATGATGACAGATTTGTCATTTTTAGTTGTAATAATCACCTCTTCATTGTTGTCGCAAACGTTATCTATAATAGATTTTAAATTGTTTCTTGCGTGAGAATAGTTAACTGCTTGCATGTGAAATCCTTTTGTACAATATATTGACAATTTTATCTGAAATTTATATATATGTCAATTTTATTTTAGCGAGGTATTTTGCACCACATACGAGTCTGACATATTTACCGAGTGGTAAATTGTTGTGCCGTATTTTCTGCTGTAGTAGATGAGAAGAAGTTTTTGCAAGGTGGGTTCTATGGATGGTGTGAACCAACCGTTGTTACTAAGAACTATCATCTCTTTTGGTTCTCCTTCATATAACTCTTCTGAGGTAGCTTCAAAACATATGGCATTTCTGTAAACCCTGCCATCTATAACATAATCACTTATATCTTTACTTGCTTTGTAGTCTACTGCTCCATCGTAAAAAACTTTGTTTACCCAGTCACTTAAAAAGTCTGGCAGTGGGTTACTCTCTCCAAATGGCACCAGTTTTACTTTATTTGCAATTTGAAGTTTCTCTTTTGTAAAAACATAAGTTGAATTATGTGGTGTTTCGCCATCCCAATACAATCCACCTATGACAATAGATATCTTTTTTGCTCTCTCTTTTAGTTTTGACATAAGTATCTGGTTTCTAGACAAATATATAGGAAAAATTGACTCTGGAAATATGATTAGAGATTTTTTTGAAGCTATGGCTTCATCAATGGTTTTAAAAATATTTTTAGCTTGATTACCCTGTAGTTTTTCATTCCATTTCTCTTCTACTGTTGTATGAGTATTGACCAATTGCATATATTTTGGAGTCTCTAAAGTACTTTTTATGTCACTGTTTTGGTAAGCTAAAAGAAGCAAAAATAGAAAGAAGAAGTTTTTTTTCCAGATAGTCAGAGTAATAGAAATTAAAATAATGGCAAATTGCCATTTCTCGATGCCGAAGTAAGAATTTACAAACATAAGTTCAGGCTTGAACCAGTCAAAACCAAAAGGGTGAATGTAGCTGAATGCCAAAAGACCAACTGAACGAAGCAGTAAAACAGATAGAGTTGGATTCTTCTTCTTTTGGGCTCCTTTTTGGAGATTCCACCCCATCTTTGAAAAAACTTTTGATATCTTTTCACTTAGAAGAGCAATTGCCAAGAATATAAAGCCGTATAAGAGTGCCAATGCCAAAACAACAATAGGAATAGCCCACGTCATTTTGTAGTGTATGAAGCTAACTGAAATCCACCAGAACCAAAAAATACCAATGAAAAATCCTACCCAAAACCAAACTTCTTTAGGTGATTTTAGTAAAAGATAGAGTGCTAAAGTTCCAGATAATGTTGCCAATAAAGCACTGCCTTGATATAAATATTCCGTATATATAAACATAGAACTTAAAAATGATATAAAAAAGCCTGTTGTTAATAGAAAAGTGCTAAAATATCGACTAATTTTATTCAAAGGATTCCTTATGGACAGTAATGGACTAGTTTCACTTTTACCCCTCGTATTTTTGTTTGCGATTTTTTATTTTTTAATAATAAGACCACAGCAAAAACAACAAAAAGCACACGCAGCAATGGTTGCAGCATTAGAAAAAGGTGACAAAATAGTCACAAGTGGCGGACTTCACGCGGTTGTTGTAAAACCTGAAGAAGATTTTATCAAAATAAAACTAAATGATGACACAGTTGTAAAACTTGAAAAACAATTTGTTGCAAAGAAAATTGAACTAAGTAATGAAAAAGCTTAATTTTAGAATTGTTCTTTTTGCTTTTGCTCTTATATTTGGAATAGTATTTTCTATTCCATCTTTAACACAAAGCAATAGTGGAAGTAAGATTACATTAGGTCTTGACCTTCAGGGTGGTTTACACATGTTACTTGGTGTGAAAACTGAAGTAGCAATTGAATCACGCATTAAGTCATTGGCAGCAACTACAAAATACATCTTTGACGATGAAGAGATAATTTTTGATGATCTACGTATTAGTGATCATAGAGAAATTACCTTTGAGCTTTTAGACAATGATGATGTTGCAAAAGCTACTGCTGTACTCAAAAAAGAGTTACAAGGTGCATCAATTGTAAATAACAACTTGAAGTTTACAATTGAAATGACAGATGAAGAGGTAGAGCGTACTAAAGAGAATGCTATTAATCAAGCAGTTGATACTATTCGTAATAGACTTAATGAATTTGGTCTAGCTGAACCTACTGTTGCAAAGCAGGGTCTAGATAAAATTCTTGTTGAAGTACCTGGTATTAAAACACAAGAAGATGAGCAACGTGTACGTGAACTTATTGCAAGAGCAGCACATCTACAGCTTATGGCAGTTGATGAAGACAGAATTGCAAGAGTATCTACAATGGATGAGAATGAAGCAAAAAGTTTTGGTGATGTAATATTGCCAGATGTTGCTACAAATCAAAGATATCTTTTGAGACAGATACCTGTACTTGATGGCTCAATGCTAACAGATGCAAAAGTAGGTTTCGATAAAAATAACCAACCTGTAATTAACTTTTCACTTAACGGTGAAGGAGCTAAGATTTTTGGTGACTTTACTGCAAAAAGTGTTGGAAAAAGAATGGCTGTTGTTTTAGATAACAAAGTTTACTCTGCTCCAAATATTAGAGAACGTATTGGTGGAGGAAATGTACAAATTTCTGGAAACTTCAAAATAGAAGAAGCACACGATCTCGCAATTGCACTTCGTTCTGGTGCACTTTTAGCTCCAGTGTATGTAATGGAAAAAAGATCAGTTGGTCCTAGTTTGGGTGCAGATAGTATTCAATCTAGTTCAATGGCTCTTATACTTGGGTTTATTCTTGTTGTTATGTTCATGGTTGTGTACTATGGTATGGCAGGTATTGTAGCTGATGTTGCTCTTGTTGGAAACTTATTTCTTATATTGGCAATAATGTCACTATTTGGTGCCACTTTGACACTTCCTGGTATGGCTGGTATTGTCCTTACCGTCGGTATGGCTGTTGATGCCAATGTTATTATTACTGAGCGTATTAGAGAACTTCTTCATGAAGGCAAGTCTGTTAAAAAGGCTATTGAAGATGGTTATAGCAATGCATTTACAGCTATTTTAGATGCCAATGTTACAACACTTATTGCTGCGGTTGTTCTTTATGTTTATGGAACAGGTGCTATTAAAGGTTTTGCTTTAACAATGAGTATTGGTATTTTGGCATCTATGCTAACAGCTATAGTAGGAACACATGGTATATACCAATGGTTGTTACCAAAAATAGACAAGAATAAACTTGCTTTATGGTTTGGTATTAAAGAAGAGGGAGCAAAATAATGGAAGTATTTAAATATAAAAAACCCATCTCTTTGATGAGTATGAGTAAACGTTTTGGTATTTTATCTATAGTACTTCTTATTTTATCTTTTGGAGTTATATTTACTAAAGGTTTTAACTACGGTATTGACTTTGCTGGTGGTACACTGGTTCAAGTTCAGTATGATGGTAAAGCACCTATAAGCAAGATAAGAGATGCTATCTCAAAAGACAAACATTACGAGTCTGCAACAGTTACTTTCTTTGGTACTGAAGATGAAGTAGTTATTCGTACTAAAACATCATCTAAAGAACTTGGAGAAGATGTGTCAGATAAAATGACTACACTTCTTGCAGATACAGGTTCATTTGAGATACGTAGAGTAGATATGGTAGGTGCAAAAGTAGGATCAGAGCTTCGTGAAAAAGGGCTCATGTCTTTACTTCTTGCAATTATTGGTATTTTAATTTATGTATCGTTTAGATTTGAGTGGCGTTTTGCCGTAGCTTCTGTTATGGCTCTAGTTCACGATGTTACTATTGCTATGGGTGCAGTTGTTCTGTTTAATATTGAAGTAAACCTAGATACACTGGCAGCACTTCTTACAATATTGGGGTATTCACTAAACGATACTATTATTGTCTTTGACCGTATTCGTGAAGGTATTAAAACCATTAAGAAACCAAATCTATCAGATATTATTGATGAGTCAGTTACTCGTACACTCTCTCGTACAACATTGACATCATTAACAACATTCTTTGTTGTATTTACTTTATGGATGTTTGGTGGAGAGATTATTCACGGATTTGGATTTACACTATTGGTTGGTATTGTAGTTGGTACATATTCATCAATTTTTGTTGCATCTCCAATCTTGATGTGGCTTGGTTTCTCAGTTTCTGATTTTAGAGAAAAAGAAGCAGCTAAACTAAAAAGAGAAAAAGAGAAAGAAAAAATGAGATCCATGTACGAAAATGGAACTTTATAACTTCGTAACTTTTTATATATAAGGTGCTGACATTAGTCAGCATCTTCTCCCCCAAATTTCATTAAATTCTTTATAGCAATTACATTAAAAACTTGTGTTATAATATTATCGATTTATATTCAAGGAGATAGGTATGCAATGGGGAAAAGTTTTTTATGTATTTTTTACACTTATGTCACTTACAACATCAGCAGCATTTTTATATGACGAGGCTTTAGTAGCACTTTTTGTGGCAGGTTCGGTAAATGTTATTTCCACTATTTTAAAAATTGGTGTTAGAAATACACTTTCAGCAGAACTACTAGCAGGTTCACTTGTTGCTGACTTACACTTAATCCCAGCATTTTTCGTATTGAAGTTTTATGACAATCATACTCTTGCTGTTGGTTTAGTTATTGGTGCAGTTGTTGCAAACTTATACACAATCATTATCTCAATGATTGAGAGTTCAAAAGAGAAAGTTGACTTTTAGAATAGTATGAATTTTGAAGCTATAGATAGAAAAGGTACATATACATCGAAGCTTGACGATGCCATAAATCGTTTTGGTACTACAGATCTCCTTCCTTTATGGGTTGCAGATATGGATCTTGAATCTCCACCTTGTGTGCAAAAGAGATTGAAGAAAAGAGCAGAACATCCTATTTATGGCTATACTGAATATCCTGCTCAATATAGAACAATTATTAAAAACTGGATTGAAAAACGCTTTGACTACTCTGTAGATGAAGAGTGGATAGTTCCTTGTTATGGCGTTGTACCTTCTATGAACTTTTGTATAGAAGCATATACAAAAGAGGGTGATGGGATTATTATTCAAACTCCAATTTATCCTCCTTTTATCTCTTATGTTAAGAGAAGAAACAGAAAATTACTTGACAATACTCTACTATACAAAGATGGAAAATATAGCATAGACTTTGATGATTTTGAAGCTAAAGCAAAAGAAGCAAAAATGTTTCTCTTCTGTTCTCCTCATAATCCAAGTGGAAGAGTGTGGGATAAAGAAGAGTTAGAGAAAATTATAGATATTTGTATAGAGAACAATGTACTCATAGTTTCAGATGAGATACATGCAGATATTGTTTATGAAAAGAGTCATCATATTATCTCTACATTTGAAAAAATTAAAGATAATTGTGTTGTTTTGAATGCTCCTTCTAAAACATTTAATATTGCAGGGTTAAATACATCTTATGCCATTATTCCAAATAGTAAAGTACGTAAAGAATACATATATTCACAAGACACTGGCGGAACGTCATGTGGAACACCTTTTGGTATAGAAGCTTTAATGTCAGCATATGAAGATGGAGAAGAGTGGCTTGAAGAGTTAAAAGTACATCTGAAATCAAATATAGATTTTGTAAACACTTTTATATTGGAAAACAGACTGCCTATACATGCTGTTAAAACAGAAGGTACTTTTTTAATTTGGTTAGATTGTTCTAGTTTGGGATTGTCCCAAGAAGATTTAGTAAAGTTTTTTGTTTATGATGCCAAATTGGGATTGAATGATGGTGTCAGTTTTGGTGATTGTGGTGAAGGATTTATGAGGTTAAATGTAGGAACTTCAAAATCTGTTATAGAAGAAGCAATGAATAGATTACTAAATGCATATAGGAATATTGTTTGAAAAAAATTATTCTATCTATAATATTGTTCTCTACGTTGATATATGCACTACCTTCTGGTATAAATAACATAATCAACAAATCAGGTATTCCTAAAAAAGACATAAGTATGTACATAACAGAAGTTGGTAAAAATGGACGTGAATTAGCATCGTTGAATGCTAGTACAGCACGTACTCCTGCTTCGGTTATAAAGGTTTTATCTACATATGCAGCAGTTGCAAAATTAGGGTTTAATTATAGATGGCCAACACAATTCTATAAAAAGGGAAAAGTAAAAAACGGTATTTTGTATGGTGATTTAATTGTAAAAGGTTTTGGAGATCCATCTTTGTCTTACAAAGATTTACCTGGAATAGTTGCTAAAATAAAAGCCAAAGGTATAAAGCAGGTCAGAGGTAACATTGTCATAGATAGAACTTATTTTTCTGTAGGAACTAGAAACAATTCACACTTTGATTCACACACTTATAGCCCATATAATGCAATGCCCGATGCAATGATGTTTAATGAACGAATAAGTACGATTTGTGTTGCACCTAACAGAAATAAAGTATATAAAAAACATGTAGATGGTTCATACAGAATTAAAAACAATTTAACACGTGTCAATAAACCTTGTAGAGGAAGATACTCCTGGCCAGGAGCCAAAGTTGACAATAGTTCAGGTGTTCCAACAGTTATTTTACAAGGAAAAATATCTAAAAATTGTGGAACTCAAAATATTTCAAAAGTTATAACAAAACCTTACAAATCTTTTTACTATGCTTTTAAAGAGGCATTGAATAAAGGTGGAGTAAAAGTAAATGGGAAAATGCGTCTAAATAAAGTTCCGAAAAATTCTAAAATTTTATTTACTCACTATTCTGCTTCATTAGAAAAGATAGTCTCAAAGACAGCTAAAAAATCAAATAATTTATATGCAAGACATTTGCTTCTTTATCTTGGAGCAAAGATGTATGGTGCTCCTGCAAATCTTACAAAAGGTAGACGTGCTGTTGAGCAGATATTGAGAAGTAAAGGTGCTTTGGGACCAGGTATACTTAAAATCGACAATGGATCTGGACTTTCCCGTACAGCCAAACTTAATGCGAAGTTACTGGCATATATGTTTGATAATGCGTACAGCAGATATGGTTCAAGATGGATGAGAACACTCTCTATTGCAGGTGTTGATGGCACAATTAAGAGACGTTTTAGAGGTAGTGTAGCACAAAATAGAGCTTGGATGAAGACTGGTACTCTGAATCGTGTGAAAAATATAGGTGGATATGTTAAAAGTAGATCAGGTAGAATTTATACGGTTGTTATTATTGTCAATACCACAAAAGGTAGATGGAAAGCTGCAAAATTGCAGAACGATATTATAAAATGGTTAGTAACATATAAGGGTAGAGGAACAAAAAAAGTAACATATACAGAGAAAAAAACCACAAAGGTTAACAAGAATAATTTAAGTTTTTATATTCAAACTGGTTCATTTGTTAGTAAACCTTCAAAAGAGTACTTTAATAATATTAATTCATTAGGTTTAAAATATCGCATAAAAACTACTGATAAATATAAAGTTCTCATTGGTCCTTTTAACGATGAAATGAAGGCTAGAAGCTCATTGGCTAAAGTCAGAGAAAATATAACTCCCGGAGCTTTTATAGTAAATAATCAATAATACTTTTTATATAATTATTAACATACTTTATAGTCATATTTAACATATTTAATATTTTAAATATGCACTTTACCTATTTTCTTTATTTTATTATCATCTCTTTTTTTAATTAAGGAGATAAATGTTTAAGAATATTTTATTAACAATGCTTACAGGTTTTTTCCTATTTTCAAGTGTAAGTTTTGCTAAAGATGTAGATTTAAAACCAATAGAAAAATTGGAATCAAATGCTAAGCAAGTTAAACCACTAATACAAAGAGTTCTCAAAAAAAACACTTCTGATTTAGATGAAATGTTGAAAAAACAAACTATAAGAGTACTTGTAGTTAAGTCAAAAGCTTTTTATGATGTACAAAAAGGTAGAGGTCATGGTCTTTATCATGATGCTATAGTTTCACTTGAGAAACAGATAAATAAGAATTATCCAAATAAAAATAAACACATTAGAACTAAGTTGATTACTGTGCCTGTATCTCGTGATGCACTTATTCCTGCACTCAATGCAGGTTATGGTGATTTGGCATTAGCTGACAATACTATTACTAAAAGACGTAAGAGACAAATTCAATTTACAACACCTTTTGCCAGTGGAATTAAAGAGATTCTTGTAACAAACAAAAGTTTAGGAAATATAAAAGCATATGAAGATCTTTCTGGTAAAAAAATATATGTAAAAGCTTCAGGAAGTCATATGGACTCTTTGATAAATGTCAATGAAACACTCGTTTTAAAGGGCTATGAGCCTATGTTTATAGAAGCTATTCCTGAAGAGTTAGAGAGTGAAGATATATTGGAACTTGTAGATTCTGGACTTATTGAAATGACTATAATGGATGACTATAAAGCTAAACTTTGGTCTTCAGTATATAAAAATTTGCAACTGCATACAGATATAACTTTTAGAGAAGACTCTCAGTTGGCAATTATGCTTAGAAAAGACAATCCTTTACTTTTAAAAGAGTTAAATATTTTTGTTGAAAAACACAAATATGATACTTCGTTTGGAAGAAGTATGGTAAAGAAATATTATAGCACTACAAGATATTTAAAAGAGATAAAAACTGGAATATCAAAGAAGAAATTTGTGAAGTTACAAAATACATTTAGTAAATATGCAAAACGCTATAAGTTGGACCCTTTAATGTTAATGGCTCAGGCATACCAAGAGTCTAAATTTATTCAAAATTCAAAAAGTCATGTTGGTGCTAAAGGTGTGATGCAGCTTATGCCAGCAACAGCTAGAGAGATGAATGTTGGAAGTATAAATAATTTAGATTCTAACATACATGCCGGTGTCAAATACCATAAATTGTTAAAAGATAGATATTTTAATGATAGTAAAATAGATAATGTTAATAGGGCTTTATTCATATTTGCAGGATACAATGCCGGACCGAATAAAATTAATAGACTTAGAAAAATTGCAAAAGAAAAGGGTTTAAACCCAAATGAATGGTTTGGAAATGTTGAAATAATAGCAGCAGAAAAGATAGGAAGAGAGACTGTTCAATATATAGAAAATATATATAACTATTATGTGGCATATACTCTAATAAATATTGAAGAGGAAGCAAAACTAAGAGCCAAAATTGCTATGTTTTATGATAATGAAAATAAGGATGATAGCAAACTCAGTAAACGTGAGAAGAAAATACGTAAGGAACTTGCATATTTAACATCAAATAGGAAAAAGAGTTAAAATTGTTTATTGATTTTTAATTTCTATATGCAGTAATTTTTTTAAAATTAACCCCAAGTAGGGTATAATCTTAGATAAAATAGAAAATAGGGCATAAATGAAATTCGAAACTTACCCTTTTGAGAAATTAAATAATCTTCTTGAAAATATTCATCCAAACAATGAGTACTCGGCACTCTCCTTAACAATAGGAGAGCCGCAGTTTGAAACACCAAAATTTATTTTAGATAAATTAAATGAAAAATCTTCTTTACTTAACAAGTATCCTAAAACTTCTGGTGAAGTAGTTTTACGTGAAGGTATGTTGACATACTTAAGAGAACGTTTCTCTCTAACATTAGACAATTCACAGATCATTCCTACTTTTGGAACAAGAGAAGTACTTTTTAACTTTCCTCAGTTTTTACTACATGATGTTAAAGAGCCTGTTATGGTTTTTCCAAATCCCTTTTATCAAATATATGAAGGAGCAGCCAAGGCATGTAATGCAGAAGTTATCTACTTGAATTTAAATGCATCAAATAACTTTCAACCAGAGGTAGATGAAGAAGCTTTAAGTAGAGCAGATTTTGTCATTTTAAACTCTCCAAATAATCCTACTTCTTCGGTAATGTTGATAGATGAATTGAAAAAATGGGTAAAGTTAGCACTAAAATATGATTTTGTACTAATGAATGATGAGTGTTATGCCGACTTATATATAGAAGAAGCGATACCATCACTACTTAATGCCAGTATTGAAGTCGGCAATAATGAATTTAAAAATATTTTAGTTATTAACTCCATATCTAAACGTTCATCTGCTCCAGGACTACGCTCTGGTTTCATTGCAGGAGATGCAAAAATACTTAAAAACTATATGGTATATAGAACATATGTTGGTTGTGCATCACCTTTACCATTGCAAGAAGCTGCAGCAGTTGCATGGGCAGACCAAGAGCATGTAGATATATTTAGAGCTAAATATAAAAAGAACTTTCAAGTTGCCAAAGAAGTTTTAGGTATAGATGCACCTAAAGCTACTTTTTATATATGGTTAAAGGTAGATGATGAGATAGAATTTACAAAAAACTTATATAGAGAGTACAACTTAAAAGTAATCCCAGGCTCATTTTTAGGAAGAGAAGGTGAGGGTGAGGGTTATGTTAGACTAGCATTGGTTTATGAAGCTGATAAGACAAGAGAAGCGTTGGAACGTATAGCCGCATTACAAAATGCACTTGCAAACAAGAAAAAAAGCAAAGACAGTTTTAACACATTGTTCGAAAATGACATTATATTATAAATAAGGAAAAGCAAATGAGTATGCCTGAAATACATGTAGAAGAGTTGAAAAAAGATCCTGAGTTCTTGGCAAACATAAAACGTTTGGAAGAAGAGTGTAAGACAGAAGAGTCTGTTGCAAAAGCTTATCAACTTTTAGATGCACAGCTTGTTATTGAAGCAGAGGAAGATGAGATAAATGAAATATTTACATTTATTGTAAATACAGCTTTTGATAAATTGGCAGAGTATTTAACAGCAAATAAATCTTTTGATGTCAAAAACAGTGATGAAGAGAGAGCAATCTCAAGAGCCATATATGAACATGCAATTCAGAGATATTCTGAAAATGATCAAAAAGGCGCAAAAGAGATGTTCCTTGTTCTAAACTACACATTGAATGATGAAGATTTGAAAGAAGCTATGATGATACATGCTTGTGTAGTTATGTCAGGCACAAGCTTTGAAGAGTTTATTGAAAATATTGTAGATGTTGATAGCATTGATGAACATGACCCTTTAGCATTTTTTATTCAGTCGTTTAATCAACCAAATGATATGCTTTTGGCAATGTACTCTAACTATGTGCAGCAGGGACTTGCGGAGTTAAAAGTTTTAGAAGATAGTAGGAAAGATATATAATGACAAATAAAAAAATACACTTTATTGGAATTGGTGGAATTGGGCTGTCTGCTTTAGCAAAATTTTTAGATAACGATGGACATAAAATTTCAGGTTCAGATATTAAACAGACTGAAATAACAAATGATCTAGCAACTAATTATTCTGCAAAAATAACTATTCCACATCATGAAGATGCAGTTGAAGGTGTCGATATAGTTATTTATTCTGCAGCTGTTCGTCCTAACAATCCGGAGTATATAAGAGCAAAAGAACTAGGTATTGAAATTCTTTCAAGAAAAGAAGCTCTTAAGCCAATACTTAAAGATAAAGAGGTGTATGCAGTTGGTGGTGCACATGGAAAGAGTACAACTTCTGCAATGTTATCTTCTCTTATTCCAGAATCTAGTGCGCTCATTGGAGCTATTTCCAAAGAGTTTGGCTCAAATGTTAGAAACTATAATAACAATAAAGTTGTATTTGAAGCAGATGAGAGTGATGAGAGTTTTTTAAATTCAAATCCATATTTGGCAATTGTAACAAATGTTGAACCTGAACATATGGAGTATTATGAGTATGATGAAGATCGTTTCTATAATGCTTATAGAAACTTTTTAAATCTAGCTACAGTTCGTGTTATAAATGCAGAAGATGAATTTTTGTCTTCATTGGATATGTCAAGTATTAAGTTGTATCCATCAAAAGATATAAAAAACATTGAATTTATACTTGTAAATGGAGAACCACACACTAAGTTTGAACTTTTAGACTTAGGTGCTTTTAATGTATTTGGTTTTGGTAATCATATTGCACTTGATGCCTCATTGGCAATATTGGCAGCAGAAGAGTTGGGTGAAAAAATTGAAGATATAAGAAAAAATCTTTTAAATTATAAAGGAATTAAAAAGCGTTTTGATATCGTTCAAAACCAAGAAGATATAGTTGTTATTGATGATTATGGTCATCATCCAACAGAGATTAAAGTAACTATGGAATCACTTCAAGAGTACAAAAAATTGAGAAATTTCAATACTTTGAATGTTATTTGGCAACCACATAAGTACTCCAGAACAATGGACAATCTAGCAGCATTTGTTGAGTGTTTTGATGGTGTAGATGAATTAGTAATACTTCCTATATGGTCAGCAGGTGAACTTCCTGTAGATATTGACTTGAAAGGTGCTTTTAGTAGATATGAACTTCTTATGGCAGACTCTGTTACAAAAGAGGATTCTGTGGTAAAGGTATATAAAGATGGTCATGTTATTCGAGAGTATTCTGAAGGTTTAGTTACATCATTTGGTGCAGGAGATATTACATACCAAATACGTGGAGAAGCTTAAAATAGCTCTGTATTGGTGCTGTGTCCTTACAGCACCTAAAATAGTTTAAAACTCTGTACAAACACTTTCAAGATATGTATCTATATCTTTTACAACACTTTCTAAATCTTTTTCTCCATCAATAATTTTCAATATATGCTCTTTATCGTAATGTTCTTCTATTTCAGAGAGTGACTCTTTGTATGATTTTAGCTCATGTTCAAATATCTCTTCAGATCTTCCTGACTCTATCCAACGTTTTCTTGCTAAATCTTCGTTTACTCTTATCTCTAAAACAGCAATTAGTTTTATTTTGTCATTATTAAAAGTATAATCACCAAAATATTGCATCTGCTTCTCTTTACCTGGAAAACCATCTAAAAGTACAACTGGTTTAGGAGATGTGTTAATTGCATTTACAATTATGTCTACAACAATAGCTGTAGGAACAAGATCACCTTTTTCAAAAAAATCTTTTGCAATGTTTCCAATTGCAGTCCCTTTTTCTATTTCAGCTTTGATTAGCTCTCCGGTGGAATAACTAGTAATTATCTCTGAGTGTTTATCCGCAATTATGTGAGCATCAGTTGATTTACCAGACCCCGGTGCTCCAATAATTAGTATTAATTTTTTTGGCATTAGTACTCCTTTTTAATTATTTATTATAACTAAGTAAAGATGGAGAGTTAGCTTACAATTATAAAATTAATAGTAACTTTTATACTAAACGTTCTAATTCCCTACATTAATATAATATTCTTTTTTTACTTTTTATTTCTGTTGTTTAAGTATTTCATGTACGGTTTGCATCTCTTTTTTTAAGATTAAATTTTTAATTTGCTTCTCTGTTTTTGAATTAAGTTGGACTCTTCAGAACATAATTTATATGTTCAGTTTATTTTAAATCAAAAAGTGATATTATTTTTTATGAATGAATATACATTCATAAAAAAAGGAGGATGAAATTATGAAAAAAGAGGTTAAAGTTATACCCTTAATCGGGATATTTGTTGTGGCAACTATTGCTTGGTTTATGAGACCAGAAACAATTGATGTAAATTCATGGCATACATTAGTTATTTTCTTATCTACAATTATGGGTATTGTTTTAAATGTTATGCCTATTGGTGCTGTTGGATTACTTGGAATAACTGCATTCGCCGTTACAGGAGCAGCAGGAGCAGCATCTTCAAAAGAAGCCATAATGGATGCTCTAAGTGGATTTGACAGCTACCTAATTTGGCTAATCGTAGTTGCTTTTTTTATAGCAAAGGGTTTTATCAAAACTGGTTTTGGAAAAAGAATAGCACTAGTTATGGTCAAGTACTTTGGTAAAAGAACTCTAGGCTTAGTATATGGACTTTCTATAGCTGATTTAATTTTAGCTCCAGCAACTCCTAGTAATACTGCTCGTTGTGGAGGAGTTATATACCCAATAGCCAATTCGTTAGCTCAAAGTTTTAAGTCATTTCCAGGAGATGAAAGCCGTAAAAAAATGGGCTCGTACTTAATAACAAGTATAGGTAATGTAAATGACATTACAGCAACAATGTTTATTACAGCTTACGCAGCTAATCCACTTATTTTAAGTTTGGCTGGAGATTTTGGTGTTAATTTGAGTTGGGGAGGTTGGTTTATGGCCGCTATTGGACCTGCCTTGGTATCATTAATACTTGTTCCTATAGTATTGTTTTTTATAATGAAACCAGAAATTACAAAAACTCCAGAAGCAGCACAATTTGCAAAAGATGAATTAGCCAAAATGGGTAAAATAAGTCGTGACGAAATTGTTATGTGTATTACTTTTATTGGTGTACTAGTTCTTTGGATATTTGGTAAAAATCTAGGCATCCATTCTACTACAACAGCTTTAATTGGATTATCGTCTTTAATAATAACAGGCGTTTTAACATGGGATGATGTAAAAGGCGAAAAAGCTGCATGGGATACTCTAATATGGTTTTCTGCTCTTTTAATGATGGCAAGCTTTTTAAATTCACTTGGTTTTACAAAATGGTTCGGTAGTGCTGTTGGTGACGAATTACTCTTTTTAAACAGTTTCCATTGGATAATTATTTTAATTGTCTTAAATGCAGTTTACACGTATACTCACTATTTCTTTGCAAGTGGAACAGCGCAAGTTGCTGCACTTTATGCTGTATTCTTAGGAGTAGGTATAAAACTTGGAATACCGGTTTACCCATTAGCACTTATGTTAGGTTTTACGAGTAGTCTATATTGTTCTCTTACACAATATGCACATGCAAGAGGCCCTATACTGTTTGGTTCTGGTTATGTAAGTACAAAAGAGTGGTGGTCTGCTGGTTTCATTGTAAACTTACTTAATCAAGCAATTTTTATAGTTGTTGGATTAGCATGGTGGAAATTTATAGGATTATATTAATCTTAATAAGGAGCCGTTTTAATGAAATTAAATAAGGTATTACTTTCATTAATCGGTATAGGATTGTTATTGAGTTTGCAGGTAAATTCATTACCAGTATGAGATGTGGATTTAGCAAAAGCAGATCCAAAAGTTCAAAAATTGTTAAAAAAGTCTGACATAAAAGTTGTAAGAACTAAGGATATGGAAGATAAAATTGGTAAGGAACTCTATTTAGTGCATTTTTAAGTTTACTTAAGTTGCACTTTATAGTTCTAATTGGCTGAGCATAGAGGAGTATGTTTAAGATTGTATTGAACACACATAAAAACAAAAGGGAGAAAAACAATGGAAGTTAAAAAAATAATATTGTCATTGACAGCAGCATGTTCTTTGTTGACTGTTGTAAATGCCAAGGAGAATATAGATTTACAAAATAAAGCAAGTAATATGCCTGAATTTATCACAGAAGGGGTAGTTAATTCAGAAGTTCAATATTTTTATTTGGAAACAAATAAACCAGGTGATGGCAAACCAAACTCATATGCAAATTCTCTGGGTGGGTATTTTCAATATACAACATCTAAAAGTCATATCTTTTATGCATCATTTAAAATGTATGCTTCCATACCTATGGGTGGTGGATCTAACAGAGGGGCTACTGGACTTTTTACAAAACCGGAAGGTGATGCGCTACTTACAAGCGCTGAAGCGTACTTAGCAATGAATACACCAAATGGCACAGTGAAAGTTGGTAATTTCATGTTAAATACACCTGTTATGAATATAGACCCGACACGTATTGTTCCTTGGAGTTACAGAGGTATTGGTTATGAAGATAGTAATATAGCTAACACAAAATTAGCTCTATATCACATTACAGAAGTAAGAGATATGTATAGCAATAGATATGACAAAGAATCTGCAAGTGGTGATATTGGGGATAGTGGTATAACAATGGCATCGGTAAAGTACACAGGTATTAGTAATTTGGTATTACAAACTTACTATTACTATGCTCCAGATCTTTACGATACCTTCTTTGCACAGGCAGATTATGCTTATGGTTTAAGTGATAATAATAAGTTGCGATTTGGCATACAATATTTTGGCACACTTAATGGTGGAGAAAATGTAGGAAGTAAAACCAGTTTAATGGGAGCAGATGATGCAAAGCTATTTGGTGCAAGAGTTGGATATGATTCATCAAATTTTGATATTTATTTGAATTATTCTCAAAACTTTGGAGAGAGTGGTCTCTTAAAAGGTTACGGTGGTCTTACAAAAGCATATACAACTTCAATGATTGCAAATGGTAGACGTAACTATAAACCAACTGCTTGGATGTTAAAGAGTAACTATGTTTTGCCTGAAACATCATGGGGAAAAACAGATTTAGCACTTAACCTAACTCATGTAAGAACAGATATGAAAGCTGAAAAATCACAAGATTTTGATGCTATATATATGCATATAAGAAATAAATTTAACAAAAATGACTCTGTCTATTTACGTTATGAATATATTGATCAGAAAGATTTTACATATTATGATGCTAATAATATTAAAAATGCTGCTGCTGCTCAAGATTTTCAACAATTTAGGATTATATACGCACATAAATTTTAAATACTTTGTGTAACATTAGTGGTGAAAAAACACACTGAGTTACACAGTCTAGAAATAAATAAAATAATTACGTGATTTTAAACATAAATAAGTAGAGGTATTTGATATAATAACTATATTTAATACATAAAAAGGATGACAATGTTTACGCAAGATGGCACTATCGAGCTCATTACGGGCAAAGATAGACAGAAGAAAAAAAGTAGAATTCCTGCAAAATTAGATTTTTTGCAGAGCGCAACTGGGCTAATTTTAGCTCTATTTATGATTTTTCATATGCTTTTTGTATCCACGATACTGATTAGTAAAGATTTTATGATGGCTGTTACTAAGGCGTTTGAACTTAGTTTTTTATTTGAAGGTGGTAGTCCAGTTCCAGTATTTATTGCAATAGCAACAATATTTATTATATTTATTGCACACGCTTTTTTAGCAATGAGAAAATTCCCAATTAATTACAAAGAGTATCAAAGATTAAGAGCTCATGCAGGAATGATGGGACACAAAGATACTAAACTTTGGATGACGCAAGCCGCAACAGGTTTTATACTGTTTTTCTTAGGTTCAATACATTTGTATACAATGTTGTCAAATCCAGGGACAATAGGACCATATGCATCAGCAGATAGAATGTGGTCTGATTTAATGTGGCCACTATATTTATTGCTTCTTTTAGCAGTAGAATTTCATGGAGCAATTGGTCTTTACAGATTGAGTGTTAAGTGGGGTTGGTTTGATAAAGGAGATGGTAAAGAGAGCCGTGCAAAACTTAAAAAAGCAAAAATGATTATGACTGTTGTTATGCTTACTTTAGGACTATTGACACTTGCGGCATATATGAAAATAGGGCATGATCATAAAGATAATGCAGGTCAAAGATATAACATGACGGAGATGATTAAATGAAAATAAATTATTGTGATTCACTAGTAATTGGTGGTGGATTAGCTGGATTAAGAGCAGCAGTTGCAACACAAAAAAGAGGTCTAAGTACAATTGTTCTATCTTTAGTTCCTGTAAAAAGATCTCACTCAGCAGCAGCGCAGGGTGGTATGCAGGCTAGTTTAGGTAATGCTAAAATGTCTCAAGGTGACAATGAAGATTTACACTTTGCAGATACAGTAAAAGGTTCTGACTGGGGATGTGACCAGGATGTTGCACGTATGTTCGTAAATACAGCACCAAAAGCCATAAGAGAATTGGCTGGTTGGGGTGTTCCATGGACAAGAGTACGTGAAGGTGCTCATGATGCTGTAATAAATGCAAAAAAAACAACTATTACAGAAGAGGCAGATAGACATGGTCTTATTACTTCAAGAGACTTTGGTGGTACTAAAAAATGGAGAACTTGTTACACAGCAGATGCAACAGGACATACCATGCTTTTTGGTGTTGCAAATGAAGCACTTAAACATGACATTGACATAAGAGATAGAAAAGAAGCTATATCTCTAATACATGAAAATAACAGATGTTATGGTGCAGTTGTAAGAGATTTGATTACAGGTGAACTTGAAGCGTATGTTGCTAAAGGTACATGTATTGCAACAGGTGGTTACGGAAGAATTTACAAGCAAACTACAAATGCAGTTATTTGTGAAGGTATTGGTGCAGCTATTGCTCTTGAAACAGGTATTGCAACTTTAGGTAACATGGAAGCTGTACAGTTTCACCCAACACCAATTGTACCATCTGGAATTTTACTTACAGAAGGGTGTAGAGGTGATGGTGGTATCTTGAGAGATGTAGATGGTTATAGATTTATGCCAGACTATGAACCAGAAAAGAAAGAGTTGGCTTCAAGAGATGTTGTATCTAGAAGAATGATGGAGCATATACGTAATGGTAAAGGTGTTCCTTCTCCTTATGGTGAGCATATTTGGTTAGATATTTCTATTTTGGGTCGTGAACATATTGAAAAAAACCTGAGAGATGTACAGGAAATTTGTCAAGTATTTAATGGTATTGATCCTGCTGACGAGGGTGAAAAAGGTTGGGCGCCAGTTCTCCCTATGCAACACTACTCTATGGGTGGTATACGAACAAAACCAACAGGTGAATCTCAGAAGTTAAATGGTCTTTTCTCTTGTGGTGAAGCAGCATGTTGGGATATGCACGGATTTAACAGACTTGGAGGAAATTCAGTTTCTGAAACTGTTGTTGCTGGTATGATTGTTGGAAATTATTTTGCTGAATTCTGTTTAGATAATGATATAGAGATAGATACATCTACTGTACAGAAATTTATAGATAAAGAAGATACTTATATTGATAAAATTCTAAGTTATAACGGAGAAGAGAATATCTTCAAAATTAAAGATAGAATGCAACATATCATGGATGATAAAGTAGGTATATTTAGAAATGGTAAAGATTTGGCAGATGCTGTTGAAGAGCTAAAAGAGTTACTTGCTAAAACTAAAAATATTAATGTTTCATCTAAAGAAAGACTAGGTAACCCTGAATTGGAAGAGGCATATAGAGTTCCTAAAATGCTAAAACTTGCACTCTGTGTAGCTAAAGGTGCTAGAGATAGAACTGAATCTAGAGGTGCACACTACCGTGAAGATTTCCTTAAAAGAGATGATGCAAATTGGTTAAAAAGAACACTTACATCATGGGAAAATGAAGATGATATAGAACCTACAATTACATATGAAGAGTTAGATATTATGAAAATGGAAATACCACCAGCATTTAGAGGTTATGGTGCTAAAGGTATGATTATAGAAAATGAACTTTCAGAAAAAAGACAAGCAGAAGTTGATGAAATAACTGAAAGACTTGAAGCTGAAGGTAAAGATAGATTTGAAATTCAAGAGGCATTAATGAATTATGACCTTCCACTAAACTATAAAGAAAAGAATGAAAGAGCAGGAGATAAGTAATGAGCACACCAAAAGGTAGAGAAATAACAATTTCAGTACTTAAATACAATCCTAGATCTGAGGGGTCTAAACCTGAATTTGTTGAATATAAACTTGAAGAGACACCGGGTATGACACTTTTTATTGCCCTTACAAAAATAAGAGAAGAGATGGATCATGATCTATCTTTCGATTTTGTTTGTAGAGCAGGAATTTGTGGTTCTTGTGGAATGATGGTAAATGGTAAGCCACTTCTTGCATGTAGAACACTTATTGCAAATTACCCAGAAGGTAGATTAGAACTTATGCCTATGCCTGCTTTTGATCATATAAAAGATTTATCGGTTAATACTGGTAAATGGATGGATGGTATGAGTAAAAGAGTTAAGTCATGGGTTATAAGTAAAGAAGAGTTAGATATTACTAAACTTGAAGAAAAAATAGACCCTGATGTTGCAGATGAAGTCTTTGAACTAGATAGATGTATAGAGTGTGGTATTTGTATTGCATCTTGTGCTACAAAAGTAATGAGACCTAACTTTATTGGAGCTGTTGGACTAAACAGAGCGGCAAGATTTAGAATGGATCCACATGATGAGAGAACAGATGAGGATTTCTATGAGTTAATTGGTGATGACGATGGTGTATTTGGTTGTATGAGTCTTTTAGGTTGTGAAGACCACTGCCCTAAAGATCTTCCATTACAAACAAAAATTGCTTATATGCGACGTAAGTTAGTATCTGTTCAGTAGGAAATATGGCATTAATAAACGACTACTTTCTTCTTTATCATGGTATACATTTTAAAGAATTAAAAGATCAGAATATAAAAGTGTCTAACGGTGATGAGGAGCAAATAAAGCTCTTCTCTCTGTTACTGATGATATCTAGAAAAAAGTTTGACAAGTTCTATGCCTTAGAACATTTCAAGCTTTTATGTGAAAGCATATATGAAACTAGTGTAAAAGATTTAGATCAACTACACTCTCTACAATATTCAATAATAAAAGAACTACTTCGTGAAAACAGTTCTAAAAATTTTCAACTACTTCAAGACAATTTCAACTACTTAAATAGTGAAAATATTTTATGTGATGAAAACTATAAAAAATTAATTTCTCTTTTTAAATATAAAGAGATTAAAGAGAAAAAACACTCTATTGTTGAAACTAATTTCTCTTTTATAGATGAAAAAAACAGAGTATTTAAAAATATAGAATTATTAGAAGATTTCATATCAAAAGAGTCTTTAGGCGAAGTCAAAACATTTATAGAAGAGCAAAAGTTTTCTGTAGGTATTACTGGTGTTATGAACGCTGGAAAATCAACAATGGTAAATGCTCTTATGGGTGAAAGTGTTTTGGGTACCTCTGTGGTTCCTGAGACGGCAAATTTAACAATTTTGCAATATAGCAAAGAGTCTCAAGCTAGAGTCTTTTACTGGAACAGTCATGAGTGGGACAATATAGTAAAAAGTGCAGACAAATTGGACTCTATGAAAGATTTTGTACTAGAGACAAATAGTGCTTTTGAAAATAATTTAAAAGAGTATGTACAAGAAGATTCAAGAGTAGATGAAATTGATGTCAATAAATTAAGTGAATATACTTCAGCAGAGCATTCAGAAAAAAGATGTAACTTAGTTAAGTATGTAGAACTAAAAACAGATCTTGCATACTTAAAAGATGGAGTGGAAATAGTAGATACACCAGGATTGGATGATCCTGTTATACAACGTGAAGAGATTACAAAAGAGTATATTGGACGTTGTGATATGCTTTTGCATCTTATGAATGTATCTCAAAGTGCTACACAAAAAGATGTAGAGTTTATTATTGATGCACTTTTGTATCAAAATATCTCTAAACTACTTATTGTCATTACCCGCTCTGACACTGTTTCTAAAAAAGAGTTAGATGAGGTTATAGCTTATACTAAGCACTCAATTCAAAATGAACTTAAAGTACAAAACAAGTCCAATAAACTGGATTATATTTTAGATACTATCTCCTTTATACCAATATCGGGGCAGATGGGGCTTTTATGTAAAACTGATGAAAGTAAAGCTAAATCACTTGGATATACTCTCGAAAACACAGGTATTACAGAACTTGAAACTTACCTTGATGACAATCTTTTTGGACCTACCTCTGAAAAAAGTTTACTACTTATACATTCTGCAAATTCTAAACTTTTAAATTATATTGAAAATCAAGTATCTGTTTATGAATATGAACTTGAACTTTTTTCAAAAAGTGAAGATGAGTTAAAAGAGAAAATAGAAAATTTCAAAGTAGAAAAAAGTGCTATTGAAAAAAAGATAGTGACAATAAATGAAGATATAGCATTTATTAAAGAAAATACAAATGCACATATAGTCTTTTTAGAACATTTTTTAATGTCTGAATTTTATGCTCTTCAAACAGTAGTACGTGAAAGAGTTGTGTCAGATGTACGTTATTCATTTGAAAAGAGTAAAAAAATACCTGAAGCATCTAGAACAAAAGTCATAATTCAAACTGCAATTAAAGATGGAATTATTGATATTGTAAGAGATTATAAATATAAACTATCTAAAAAATTAGAAGAGATATATGAGCAAGTTGAAGAAAAATATAGAAATTTTTCTTTTAAAGTAGATGAACATTTTAACGTTAAAGAGTTTTTTTCAACAGCCTTTGATTCTGGTTTCCTTACTCATAATAATGAAGTTTTAATTCAAGGCATACTTGAGGCAGTTAAAAATTCAAAAGCAAAAGATATAACAGCTTTAAATAACAATATAAATACCATTATAAAAGATGAATTTGCTGTGATAGAAAAAGATATTACTTCTAAATTGAATAGTATTACAACAAATTTTATAGAAGAGTTTTTGTTATTGTTAAATAGACCAAATGTTATGATGAAAGATAAAATAGAATTTGAAGAAAAAACTCTTGAATCACATTTACATAAAGATAAAAATATGCAGAATGATTCTGCCATAGAGATACATAAAAAATTAACAAAACTACTTGAAATTCAAGATGATATTAAAGGGTTAAAATATGTCTAATCCTAATATATTTAATTTAATTGTTGAAGAGTATAAAGATAAGTATTTTGAAAAAAATAGACAGTATGAAAAGACTCTTCTAGGTGATGTTAAGAAGATAAAAGATGAACTGATGTCATCTAAATTTTCTCCATCTGTAGAGCTTGAAAGAATATTGAATAAACAAATTAAAAGAGTTGTTTACCCTATTGAATTAGCAATAGTTGGACAATTTTCTTCAGGTAAATCTACATTTTTAAATGCACTTTTATCTAAAGATGTCTTGCCAACAGGTATTACCCCTGTAACTTCAAAAGTTATTTATATAAATTATGGTGAATCACATAAACTTAGGGTTACATATAAGTCAGGTGCTCATGAGTACCATCCTATAGAAAATATTTCTCAATTTTCAGATCAAAGATTAAGAAGCGATGATGACATTAAATATCTTTCAGTATATGCACCTTTAGATATTTTGAAAGATATGTCTTTTGTCGATACACCTGGACTTAACTCTCAGTCACAAGAAGATACCTATAGTACTAAAAAAGTGTTTCAAGATGTTGGTGGTATTATTTGGCTTACCCTTATAGATAATGCTGGAAAAAGAAGCGAAGAAGAGATACTTGAAAATTACATGTCCTCTTTTAAAACTAAATCTTTATGTCTTTTAAACCAAAAAGATAAGTTTACACAAGAACAGATTGAAACAACTACAAAGTATGTAGAAGATAAATTCGATAATTATTTTTCAAAAGTCATACCTATATCTGCAAAGATGGCATTAAATGCAAGAGAATTAGAACCAACAACCCTTGTTGATGCTGCCATAGAAACACTTATTAAAGATTTTAGAAAAGGTGTTCACAATAATCCATCATGTAATACTCTAAAGTTTTTTGAAAATGACTTTACTCAATTTAAAAATGAATTAAAGAAAATAAAAGATATGGATTCATCTAGTATCGATAGAGATATAGAAGAGTCAAATATAAATGATGTCATAACATACATAAAAAACAATATACAGCCAAATGCTACAGATATGAAATCGTTCAGAATTAAAAATGACCTTAAAAATATATGTGATATTCTTATGAATTCATATTTTACAATGGCAGGGGTATATGATGCTATTGATAAAGTTTTAAATATTGAAGGTGAAAACTATCTGAAAAGTTTAGACAAAATTGATTTTCAATATAGTTCAGATTTAAGTCAAATTCATAGTAATATTCTAAATATTTTCCAAAGTACTTCACAAGATATATATAGCAATATTACTTCAGTTAAAAAAGAAGATTTTAAAGAGTCTAAATCTTCTTTTTTGAAGCAAGAAAAGATAGAAAAATACTACTATGATACATTTATAATAAATAAAAATATAGTACTAAACAAACTTTTTTACAATGATGAGATAATTGAAAAAAGTATAAAAGCTGTTATGAGAAGATTAGACTCTTTTGAAGTGAATGTAAATGACTCTTTTGAAAAAGTTTACAACGATTTACAAGCTTCAGTTATTGTATGGCAGCAAAAATACTTACTTTTGTCTAAAAACAGAGAGATATCTTCAGATCTTGAATTTTCTAAAGTAAAAAGATTTGCATCTAAAGTTCATGAAAATATTCTTATCTCTTTTTACGCTGCATCTATGAAAAATATTGAAGTGTTAAACAAAAAATCTGCTTATCTACATGGAGCACTATCTTATAATTTTATGCAAACAGTTCAGGTTACTATTGCAGAAATTGAAGAGAATATTCTAGAGTCAGAAGAGATTGCAAAAAAAGATCCTAGTAAATATTCTATATATAAACCAAGTCAGGAAGATATTTTACAAAAGTTAAAAATGAATTTTGATTTTGAGAAACTTGATGATTTTATGATTTCTAAAAATAACTATTTGCATAGAGTAGTTAAGGTTGCCAAAAAAGAGTTTTCAGAGTTACTAGAGGAAAAATTAAATTTTATTGCTAAAGAGAAAGAACCTTTTTTGAAAAAAGCAGTCGATATAGAAGAGATAAAAGATTCTATTGTATTATAGAATCTATTTTGTCCACCCCTCTTTTTTTAACTTCTTATAAATCTCTTTAGCCATCTTTTCATATCCTTTTGCATTTGGGTGTATATAGTCACTTTTTTCAGAAGGATTAGAGAGAATATCTGAAAGCATACCTTTAAGTAGAGGTATATCCTCTTCATCTGAAATATCTTCATAAAGATCAAGTGAAGATAGACCAAAGAGGCTAATATTTGGAACGGAGACAAGAAGAATTTCAATGTTTTTCTCTTTTGCCATATCTATCATACTTAAAAGATTTTGTTTTAATTCAAGCATAGATTTTTTTTGTAAAATATCATTCCCACCAAAAAAAAGTATCATTAATTTTACAGATGGATTTTCTAAATATGGAGCTAAACGTTTAAGACCATCTTCTGAAGTATCTCCGTTTACACCAGCGTTAATAACATTGTAACCAGAAAGGAGTGTAAGTCTAGAAGGATAACTCTCTTCTCTGTCAGCTCCAAAACCGTAAGTAAGACTGTCTCCAAATGCAAGAATAGTGTCATTTTTAGAAAGTTCCATACTACTGCCTTTATTGTTATTTAGTGATAAAAGAGCCAATACAATTATGGCTGCAACAATTATGATTTTCATAGCACATTATAGTATAATTATTGTAATTATATAAGATGACAAAGTGATAATATGAAAATAAAAATAGGTACATTTAACCTCTTCCAATTTGTAGAACCTCCATACTCTTGGTATACCAAAAAAGATAAGTTCAATGAGCGACAATGGTTTGAAAAAACTACATGGATTAAAGAACAAATACTCAAGATGGATTGCGATATTATTGGGTTTCAAGAAGTGTTTTCAAGAAAAGCTTTACGAACTTTAGTTAAAGATTTAGGGTATAAGTATTTTAAAGTAGTAGATGCCGCAAAATTAAGTAAAAATAACAAGTTGAAATTTGTAACGACCACTGTGGCAATAGCTTCCAAATACCCCATATCTAACGTTGAAGAAGTAAAAGTACATCAGCCTAGCATTAAGAGGCATCACTTTGAGGGTCGTTTTTCTTTTTCAAGAGTTCCGGTAAAAGCAACTATCACACTTCCTAATGAGGAAGAACTTTTAGTCTATGTATGTCATTTAAAATCAAATAGAGATAATGAATTTGAATATGTATTTGATAAAAATCATACATTGAACCATAAGAAAGAAGTGACAGAGAAAGCATTAGAATATAAGAATTCAGAATCTCTAAAACAGAGATTATGTGAAGCCTCTTCTCTGTTTTTTGACATAGCAAAAGAGAAAGAAAAATATATAGCACTAGTTTGTGACTTAAACGATAAAGAGTTTTCCATTACTATAGATGCTCTGACTAACCCTAAGTACCACAATGAAAAAAGTAAAGAGAGTTTGCTTTTGTATGATGCAAGTTATGAGTACAAAGAAGAAGTTTATAATCCTCATCCAGAAGCAAAAGAACCAAAAAGAAAAGCTACTAGCTATTTTTTGGCTAAGGGTAATGTTTTAGATTATATTTTTATTTCAAATGAGTTAAGAGAAAAAGTAACTAACTATAGAGTTTTAGATGAACACTTACAAAAAAACAGAGATGGTTCACTGCTTCAGAGTGATCATGCACAGGTTGTTTGTGAATTGACTATTTTTTAACAGATTAGTCTGCTCTATGTCTTTTCCCATTAAACTTTACAACAAAAGATAATCTAATTTTCTCTTTTGTGTCCAACACTAAAAATTCAAAACCATCTATGAGTTCCATGGTTTTTACTAGGGCTTTTATCTGTTGTTTCTCTCTGTTTTTTTCTTGTTCTGCATTTTGATAATACTCAATGGTAGATGGAATTTTTCTCTCCATTGCAACCATTAGTTGATCGAAAAACTCAGATGATATAGGGTTGTACATAGATACCTCGCTTACTTACATTTGGCCAATTGACAACATTCTAATTTCCATGCCACATTATAGTATAATTACAACAATTATACTATTTAGGAATACTTTGTTACAAGAACATACAAATGAAAAATCCATTATACAGAAGCTAGATTTAGATGGCTATGTACAGCAATTTAAACAGTTTATGGCAAGAGATAAGCCTGTGCATATGGCGGGTGATATAAATCAGCATCACAGGTACATTCAGGCACTTTCTAAAGTTCAATTTCCTTTGCCTAAAGAGGTTCCAAATTTAGACAGAGAGTTGAATCTTGTGAGTAAACAAGGCGTACTCTCTTTAGATGAGATATATGCTTTTGTAACAATGTTCTCTTTTTTCAATACTTTACATACTGTTGATTTTGTTGAGCCTATGAACTCTTGGATACAAGATATAGAGATACCTGATGAGATTATTGAAGTTATATCTTACTTTACTGAAGAGGGGCAGATTAATCCTGAACATGACCCTGAACTCTATAAACTAGAACGAGCCATTAAACAAAATAAAATAGATATTAAAGAGACTCTTTACAAGTTAGCTCACTCAAGTAGATTAAGAGATTATCTTGTTGATACACAGATACACTTTAACGGAGGAGAAGAGACTCTGCTTGTTCGTGGAGGGTTTAATAATGCCATAAAAGCTAAGGTAATATCTAGATCACCAGCTGGTTTTTTCTATATTATTCCTCAAAGTATAGCTCATTTAAAAGAGAAAGAGTCTACTCTTTTTGGAAATAAAGAGCAGATTATTTACCGTTATTGTAAAAATATTTCAGCAATCTTTTTTAAATGGAAACTTTTTTTAGTTTACATAAACAAAGAGTACGACCGTTTTGACCACTATCAAGCCCGTGTAACTTTTGCAAGAGCTAAAGAGTATGAGTTTGTACTTCCTAGCAAATCAAAACAGATAAAACTGAAAGATTTTGCTCATCCTGCTATTGAAAATCCTGTACCTGTAACCATCAATATGAGTAAACAGATCATGCTTATAACTGGTGTAAATGCAGGTGGTAAGACAATGTTGCTAAAGTCAATGTTGAGTGCTGTATATATGAGTAAATACCTTTTGCCTTTTAGATGTAACGCAGAAGAAACACAAATAGGACACTATAAAAGCATTGAAGCTGTTATAGATGACCCACAATCAGTAAAAAATGACATATCTACATTTGCAGGACGTATGCAAGAGTTTGCAAAACTATTTTCAAAAGATAATGCCATAGTAGGTGTAGATGAAATAGAGTTGGGAACAGACTCTGATGAAGCAGCTAGTCTGTTTCGTGTTATGTTACAGGAACTTAGTAAAAGAGGCATAACATTCATTGTAACAACACACCATAAAAGATTGGCTTCTTTAATGGCGGCAGATGATCAGGTTGAGTTGATAGCTGCACTCTATAATGAAGAGAGAAGAGTGCCTACTTATACCTTTTTACAAGGGAGTATAGGAAAGAGTTATGCTTTTGAAACTGCTCAACGTTATGGAGTTCCTGTTGCCATAGTAAATCGTGCTAAAGAAGTTTATGGTGAAGATAAAGAGAACTTAAATGAACTCATTGAACGTTCTACATCACTTGAACGAGAAATGCGTCTAAAAATCAATAAAATCGATGAAGAGTTGAAAGAAGCTCAAAGACAAAGAGAGAAACTTGTTGAAGAAGAGGTTAAACTTCAGGAGAGCCATAGAAAAGCAATTGCAACACTTGAAAATCGTTACAATGCAGCTACCAAAAAAGCAAGAGAAGTTTTAAAAGTTAAAGAATCAACAGAGGGCAGACGTCTTTTAAATGTTGCTCATCAAAGAAAAGATTTTAAACATAAAGATATAAAACTAGAAGAAAAAATTGTTCTAAAAGAGGGTGATAAAGTTAAGTATCGTTCTCACAAAGGTGAATTGCTTGCCATAAGAGGAAAAGAAGCAACTATACTTGTAGATGGTCTTAAGATGCGAGTTCCACTGTCACAACTGAAAAGACGAGGTGACACACCAAATGTAAAAGTACCCAATAAGAAAAAAGAGGTAAAAGTACATGTTGAGAAGTCTGGTGCATCAGTTTCTGTTAAATTGTTAGGAATGTATGCCGATGAGGCTATTGACGTTGTAGATAAATTCCTTTCAGATGCATTAGTAAATGGATTATCTGAAGTTCAAATCATACATGGAACAGGTGGAGGAGTCCTTTCTAAAATTGTGTTTGACTATTTAAAAAGCCATCCTAAAATAGATAAGTACTATAGGATGAAGGGTAACTTAGGTATTACCATAGTCGAGTTGTAGCTAAATTTTAACTCTAAAGGGTATAATATTAAAATCAAAAATATAATTAAAAATCGTGGGAGATATTTGTGAGCATTAAAAATGTTAATCCAGCATTGACTGGTGATGAAAAAGTACTTGAAAGTGCATTCAAATTAGAAACAATATATAATAAATACAAATTTATAATATGGGCTGTTGCAGTTGCAATAATACTTTTCTTTGTAGGAAGAGCAGTTATGGATAGCATGGAAAAGACAAGATTAGAAGATGCAAACAAAGCATTTTTAACACTTCAACAAAACCCTAAAGATACATCAGCAATAGAAACTCTTAAAAATAAAAACCCTGCATTATTTGAATTATATACTTTCTCTTTAGCATCACATTCAGAAGATACAAAAGCTTTAGAAGCTTTGCAAAATAGCAAAAATGAAATTATTGCAGATGCAAGTAAATATACAGTAGCAGTTAAAAATAGAAAACCTGTTGATTCTAAACTCTATGCCGAGCTTTCACTTATACAAGAAGCTTATCTTCTTATAAAAGATGGTGATAATGCTAAAGCTAAAGAGAAACTTGAGCTTATAGATGAGCGTTCAAGTCTTCAAATGTTAAGTCAACTCTTAGAGCACTCAATGATAAAGGCAAAATAATGAAAAAGTTATTACGTACTGAAATAACACTCTTAAGTATACTTTTTGTATCTCTATTATTCTCAGGATGTAGTTCTAAGAAATATTTTGAACCTGAAAATACTTATGATGCAGCAGGTGCAGTTAGCAGCTATGGTGGAGTTATTGTAGATCAAAGTCGTGATGGTGCTACACTCAAAAGCGGTAACTACATTTCAAAATCTGGAATAAGTAAAATCAACTTAGGCGAAGGGTATAGATTTTTAAGTGAAAGTTCTACGTATGTACTTGCTACAAATAAAAGAGGTTCATTAAAAATCATTAGAAGAGCTAACGGTAGTACTTTAAGAGTTGTAGATATGAAGATACCATTAGTTTCTGCTTCAATAAAAAGTGGAATAGTAGCTTACATCTTGAATGACAATACCTTTGGACTATATAGAATATCTACAGATAAAAAAATCATAGAAAACAAATCTGAAATTACATATGCTATTGATACAAGATCAGCAAGTCCGATGTTTATCGATAATTTAGCAGTTTTACCAATGCTTGATGGTAAGTTGATTGTAGTAGATATAAACAATCCTGACAATGCAACAGTGATATATTTAAGTAGTGAATCAGCATTTAATAACGTTATTTATCTTTCAAGATCTGGCAATACAATGGTTGCAGCTACACAAAAGAAATTAATTACTATTGGACCAGAAGGACAAGAAGAGTTACGTTCAAATATCTCTGATGTTTCCATCTCAAATGGTTTCATATATCTCTTTTCAAAAGAGGGTGAAGTTATTAAATTAGATAAAGCTTTAAATGAAAAAGCGAAAAAGAAGTTCAAATTTTTACACTTCTCAGCAGCTACTGTAACTGGAGGAAAAGTTTATGGCTTAGACCAAAAAGGTTCACTTGTAGTACTAAATTCAAACTTGACAAAAAGTAAAATTTATGACGTTGGAGAAGTTGATTCACCAGTATTTATATCTGGATCAAAACTCTATAAAGATGGTAAAATTATTCATCTTACAAAATTAGGTTATGAATAAAAGCAATCTTTTAGTTGCTTTTGAAGAGTATCTGAGTGTAACCAAAGCACTCGATACTCAAAGTATATCAGCTTATATAGCTGATTTAACTCAATTAGAAAATCTCTCAAAAAAAACACTCACAAAATTAGATACAACAGATGTATTGAAATTTCTTTCTACATTTAAAAATAAGAGAACACTAAATAGAAAACTATCTTCCATAAATACATTTTTTAACTTCTGCCATATTCAAAATTTTACACATCAAACTATTAAAATACCAATGTCAAAAATACCTAAGAATTTACCAAAATATTTGAGTTTTGAAGAGATTGTTCAAGGTTTGGAATTGATTGACAGAAGCAATATTACAGGTCTTCGTGACTATGCATTAATACTATTTTTATATGCAAGTGGATGTCGTATATCTGAAGCACTTTCGGTACAGCGTTCCGATATTTTGGAAGGGTGGCTGAAAATACGTTTTGCAAAAGGAGAAAAAGAGAGAGTTGTTCCTTTGGCACCTATTGCAACAGAAGCATTAGATAAATATTTGTTAGAGCAACAAATGTCAAGCTCTTACATATGGTTAAATTATAAAGGAGATCCTCTAAGTCGTATTTCTGCATATAAGATTGTTAAAAAATATTTGGGAGTTTCACCTCATGTATTGCGTCACTCTTTTGCTTCTTCTCTTATTATTGGTGGTGCTGATTTACGTATTGTTCAAGAACTGCTGGGGCATAGTTCACTAGAGACTACACAGATATATACACATATTCAAAAACAAAATTTGAAAGATACTATGACATCTTACCATCCTCTTCAATAATATCTTAAAAGATAAAATATCAACGGTTTTAATGCTAGGTAAACCCACGCTACGTTATGATAGTATATGAAGAAAACAGTAGAATACTTACAGAGAAAAAACCTTATATTTAAATCTTTTAAAGAGATATCGTTAAAAGAGTTAGGATCAAGAAAAAAGTTAAAACTTTATTTGGCTGTTGATTTAAAAGCTTATTATGCTTTAGTTATATTTGTTGAGAAAAAAAGTAGAATACTTCGTAAAGATGTGCAAGAATTTATATTTTTACATGAGAAATTGGAAAAATATATTGATTCTAAGATAATGAAAAAATATATTATTATTAAAGCACCTCTTTGTTCAAAAGCTAAAGTATTATTTGAGGAGAATGGGTGGAAAGTTTGGCAGGAAAACAAGTAGAGATGTTACTCGCCGATATTGGAAATACACATTTTCATATATATGATAGTAATCAAATAGAACATTTGTCATATGATGATGCAATCGAAAAATATAAAAATAGAGAGCTTTACTATATATCTGTAAAACACCAACTTACAGATAAAATTAAAAATATTAAACAGTGGAAAAATATATCTTCTCTAATTTCAATTGAGTGTAGTTATGAAACAATGGGAATAGATAGAAAAGCGCTCTGTTTAAGCTATGAAAATGGTATCTTTATAGATGCGGGGACAGCAATAACTGTAGATATAGTAGAAGAGGGCATATATAGAGGTGGATACATTTTTCCAGGTATAAAAGCTATGCTGCAGACATATAAAAGTATCTCTCCTGCATTAGATGTTGAACTAAATAAAGAGATATCTCTTGACAATCTTCCCTCAACAACAAAAGATGGGATAAGCTATGGTATAATCGCGTCAATCAAAGCACTTATAGATAAACATAGTGATGGTAAAACCATATATGTGACAGGTGGAGATGGAAAGTTTATATCTAATTTCTTTCCTAACTCTATTTATGATGAATTACTCATTTTTAAAGGCATAAAAAATGCCATAAAAAAGATCGATGTAAAATAAGGATATTTAAATGTTAACAATAGCACTTCCAAAAGGAAGAATTTCAGAACAAACTTTAGAAATATTTGCAGAAATATTTGGGGGAGAGTTTAAATTTGAAGGTAGAGAACTCATTTTAGATATGGGTGAATTTCGTTTTTTAAATGTACGTAATCAAGATGTACCTACTTATGTTGAACATGGTGCAGCAGATATTGGTGTAGTAGGTCTTGATGTCATTACAGAAAAAGAGTTAGATATAATTCAACTTCTCGATATGCAGTTGGGTAAATGTAAAGTTGCTATTGGTATTAGAAATGAAGATGAATTAGACTGGTCACGTCCAAACATAAAAATTGCTACTAAAATGGTAAATATTACAGAAAATTATTTTGCAAAAAAAGCAGTTGGTGTTGAAGTAGTTAAACTATATGGATCTATAGAGTTGGCACCTTTGGTTGGTCTTGCAGATGCTATTGTTGATATAGTTGAAACAGGAAATACAATGAGAGAGAATGGTCTTAAAGTTGCTGAAGATATTATGGACTCTTCAGCACATTTAATTGCAAATAAAAATAGTTTTTATTCTAAAAAACCAGAAATATTATCTTTATATGAAAAAATTAAAACGGTTGTAGAGAGTCGTGCAAAATAACTCTTCAAACTCATTAGACCTTTATGCTAAAGTAGAAGATCTACTTGGTGTAAAAGAGGTTTCCCCAAAACTATATGCCCACTATCTTCTTTTTTTAAATTCAAAAGATTTTGACACACTTTTAGATGTAGGTTGTGGTTCAGGTGATTTTTTATATCAAATGCAAAAAGCTTTGGCAATACCTAACGTCAAAGGTATAGATTTAAGTCCCTTAATGGTATCTAAAACTAAAGAACAAGGCATAGATGCATCTTGCATCAACCTTTGTGACTTAGATGGTAAATATGACGTTATTACAGCTGTTTTTGATATGTTGAATTATTTGAATAAAGAGCAATTAAAAGAGTTTTTACTTTGTATAAAAGATCATTTGAATGAAGGTGGCGTATTTCTATGTGATATTAACACTCTATATGGTTTTGAAAATGTAGCAGTTGGTTCATACATTGTAGATGATGAAGAACGTTTTTTAACGGTCGATTCAGATTTTGAAAACAATGAATATATTTCTGAGTTTACTTTGTTTGAAAAAGATGCTGATATGCGTTTTAAAAAGTCACAAGAGACAATTAAACAGTATTACTATAGAGTAGATGATATTGTTAAATTAAGTGGATTAGAATTGTTAGAGAGTGCGGATATTAGTTTATATGAAATGGATGAAGCTGATAAAAAGTTTTTGGTGTTTCAAAACGCGTAGGGTGGGTTAAGCCACCAAAGTGGTAGGCAAATGCCTACCAAATAGTCTAAGACTATCTTAAGTTCTCAAATGGAGATTCAACAACATTTTTTCTATCCACAATGTATGGGATAAGAGCTGTTTGTCTTGCTCTTTTGATTGCTACTGTTACAAGCTCTTGGTGACGTTTACAGTTACCAGTCAATCTTCTTGGCATGATTTTAAATCTTTCGCTCAAACTAAATTTAAGTGAATTCAAATCTTTATAGTCGATAAAATCAACTTTCTGCTCACAATATTTACAAAATCTCTTTTTAAATTTTCTTCTTTCTGCCATGGTCTGTTCTCCTAAAACGGTATTTCATCTTCGTTGATGTCAATATCTGGGATGTTAGTTGGTGCTGCTTGCTGCGGTGCAGGTTGAGGTGCACTTTGAGAAGGTGCATTGTATGAATTCTGCTGAGGTGCAGGCTGAGAATATGTATCTTGTCCATATCCTGTGTTGCCACCCATCTGAGCATCTTCATTTTTTGTATTCAACATTTGTAGGTTTTCTACAGTTACTGAATGTTTACTTCTCTTGCTACCATCTTGTGCTGTCCACTGGTCAAGCTTCAATCTACCATCTACTAAAACTTTGCTACCTTTACGTAAATACTGATTTGCAATTTCAGCAGTTCTGCCAAAAAAAGTTAAGTCTACAAATAGTACTTCTTCTTTTTGTTCACCTGTTGCAGATTTGAATTTACGTGAAGTTGCGATTGCCGTATTTCCTATGGCACTCCCACCTTGCGAGTATCTTACTTCTACATCTCTGGTTAAGTTTCCTGCTAAAATAATCTTATTGTACATATGGTTGCTCCTGTAAGTCGCTTATAATTATGCTTCTGTTGTTTCTGTTTCAACCACTGCTTCTGGAGCAGGTGTAGTTTCAGGTGCTGGAGCTGCTTTTTTAGTAGCTGCCGCAACAAGTTTGTCAAATTGCGCGATCTCTTTATTTTTAACATATTTTACTGTTAAAAACTTAATGACATCTTCATTGATTTTAAGATTTCTCTCAAGCTCGTGAATAACAGAACCTTCACTTTTAAAGTAAAGAACAGTGTAATAACCTCTGTTGTTTTTCTCTACAGGGTAAGCAAGTTTTCTCATACCCATATCGTCAGTTGCAACAAGTTCAGCACCTTCTTTTTCAAGTACATTTTTGATTTTAGCAATCTGTGCAGCTGTTTCTTCATCTGTAAGTGTAGGTTTAACTACAAATAATGTTTCGTAACAAGTCATATTGTTTCCTTTTGGTTTAATAGCCCATTAAAAATGCGAATATATTTCAATTCGTCCAAAAATGAGCAAGAATTTTGGAAGCATGATTTTATCTTAAAAGTACTTAATTGCACATTAGCCAAATAAATTATCTTTTGTGGCTGAAAAAAAGTATATATTTTAGTTTATAAATAGCTTTGTATTTTGATAAGCATGCTATAGAGTAAACCCTCTTTTTGAGTGTTTTTTGCTTTTTTTATGGTGATTTCTGCTTCTAAAAGATGTTCAAAAATCTTTAAGAGTGATGTAGACTTTACTTTCAGTGCAAGTGTCGCTTTTTGATCTTCTATCTGCTTAGGTAGTTTGTATCCTAGTATTGCAGCAGAGTCAACATGACCGTTTAATTTTATGTAAGCATGGAAAAGAAATATTTGATTTAAAAAATATTGTGTAGATCTTAATATATCGTTTACATCTTCACCTAAGTCTAAAAGTTTTGTTATGGTACTGTTAATATCTTTTTTATTGTTAAATAGATCTATAAGCAGTTGTTCCGTTGCCAATGGAGCAGTAGAATATACTAGTTTATCTATATCTTTTGATGTAATTTTTATGCCAAGTATTGCCAATTTGTTTAATTCATTTGCACATAAACCTAAATTGTTATTTAGTAAAAGCATTAGATGTTGCAGTGCGTAGTGGTCTATGTCAAGTCCGATCTTCATTGCTTTCTGCTGTAGAATTGCCATCCCGTCACGAATATTTGGTTCAAAAAAGCGTACCCAGACCCCGCCTTTTTTGTCGGTAAAAGAGCTTGTCAATGATTTTGCAGGTGTTTTAGATTCATCGTGAACATACAAAAAGTAGTTATCTGAATTTTTGTTTGCAAGAACAATCAATTGATCTAACTCTTTTTTTGGTATTTTTTTATCGTTTTTAACTATGAGAAGGTTGCTTCCTCCAAATAGAGATGTTTGGGAAAGATAATTTTTGGCTTGTGCAAAATCCCACTCATCATAGTAGAGAGTTAACATACTATCTTTAGCATCAAGTGTAGTTTTATATAGTTCTATATATTGATCTATACTATAATCATCTATGCCATAAAATAGTACAGCTTTTGGGTAAGCTTGCTTCAGACGTTTATCAAAATCGTTCTTATACACTAAATCTCCATCTCATCTTTTTCCAATTTATTAACAAGTTCAGCCATGATGATTGCTTGAGCAATGTTTACTTCAGTAATCATAACTCTTATTTTATCGAAAAGCATGACATCATCACCTTTTAAATGGACTACAACACCTTTAATTTTTCCTTTTAATACTGCTTTTGCACTTTCACCTGCTTCAATGATTTCAGCTTCAAAGAAAGAACCCTTCTCCTCATTTGCCCATCTTGCAAATTTTCTATCTCTAAAGTCCCATTCTGCTTTTGTTGCTTCTCTCTCGAGGTCAGAGACTCTGGCGCAAAGAGGTTCAATATTTCTTAGTAAATATTCAGCTTCCTCTTTTTCATCTTTTAACTGTGTCTTTATGAGACGATGCAAAATAAGGTCAGAATATCTTCTAATAGGAGAAGTGAAGTGGCTATAGTGAGAAAAACCTAAGCCAAAGTGTCCAACATTATAAGCAGAGTAGTTTGCTTGTCTTAGCGATTTTATAATCATAGAATCTACTTCTGAAGCAAGGCCTAATTTATCTGCCTCTGCTTGAATAGCACGTATTAATGAGGGACTATCTTCATACTCTTTTACAAAAAGTCCAACTGCTGCCAACTCTGCTAGAAGTTTCTCAATACGTGAAAGTTGAGGTGGTTCATGTATTCTGAATATACCATCACCATCTCCTACAAATCTTTTGGCAGAGGCTTGGTTTGCCAAGAGCATACACTCTTCAATCAGCGAATGAGATGCGGTGCCTGTTTCAATATTTGTAGCAGTCATAAGATGTTCTGCATTTATAGTCAATCTTGTCTCTTCACTTCTAAAGTCAAAACCTTTTTTTAATCTTTCTCTATGAAGTTTATTGGTTATCTTTTCTAAAGGCAATAGCCACTTCAATATATTATTGACATTAGAGCTTAAATCTTTACTGCCATTCTCAATAATATTGTCTACAGTTTCATAGTTAAATCGGTGTTTAGAGTGTATGATTGCTTCAAAAAACTCTTCTTTTTTAGCTTTTAGTGTTGTTCTGTCAAGTTCTATTTTCGCAACGAAGGCAAGTCTGTCAACTTTTGGTTTTAGTGAACAGATATTTTCAGATAGTTCTCTAGGTAACATAGGAAAAGATTTATGTGGTAGGTAAGTTGTAAAACCTCTTTTTTTAGCCTCTTTATCGATGTTTGTAAAGTAGGGTACATAGTGAGATACATCGGCAATAGCAACATAGAGGGTATAGGATTCCAAATCAAAATAAATTGCATCATCAAAATCTTTTGCAGTTACAGGATCTATGGTACAAAAATCTAGATGAGTCAAGTCTACACGGTCTATATGCTCAGATTTATCTACCTCTTTTTCAACAGATAGGGCATCATCTAGACACTCTTGTGGAAATAGGTCTTCTCTGTTATAGAGTGCTAGGGAGATTTTTTCATCTACTTTAGGGTCAGCTAAATGTCCTAAGACTGATAATACTTTATCGTTATCTACATCTACTTTTAAAACAGTTCCTAATTTAAATACCTTTAAGTCCATACCTTCCATAACGGCATGAGTCTCTTCCCCCGTGCGAATATTGAGTATAGAAAAGTTATTTTGTTCGTCTCTATGAGTATATGCAATAGTAAAAAGATGTGCTTTCTTAATAACAAGAACTATTTTTCCTGTTGCTCTTCCACGTCTGGCAATAATTCTTTTTGCGACAACTACATCTCCATGTTTAGCTTCACCTATATGGTCCGGTTCTATAAGCAAATCTTTTTGCTCTTTAAACTCTGCTTCAACATAGCCTCGTCCATCTTTACCAACATAAAGAGTACCGGCACGGTAAAGTGAATTTAGTTTTAAAAGTTTATTTTTTTCTTCAATAGCACCTAAGTTTTGTAAAGCTTGAAATGAGTTTTTATCTTCTTGTTCTATATCGGATATAAGACATCCATTTGTAAGTTGTATTGCGAATGATGACATTAGATACCCCTTTTTGAGGTATCTAAATTAAGTATATTTTTTTTCATAAGAAGATTATAGCAGATTACTATTTTACTTCTCTATGAAGTTACATTGCCCAGTGGTCTCTTTTGTTTCTCCATGGAGAATATGGTTTCTCCCAGTAAGATGGTAACTCTTGCCCATCATTTAAATTTAAGAAATATTTCTCTTCATGTTCATGGATCTCTGCTCTAATCTCAGAAACATACTTAGCTTGAAGTTTTTCATCAATTAAACTTTGAGGTATATTTGTTTCAACTAATTCTTCTGCAAACTTCACTTCATCGAAGTTACGACCAAGATGAGAACAGAGGTTTATAACATCTCTTTTTGCATTACCAAGACAAGATGTTGCACCTGGTGAAGGAGTCATGTTAAATATAATACCGTCACCAGTATTGATTGAAGCTTCACCTAGCATTAACTTACGCTCTTTTTTGTCAAGAACCTGTGGACGTACTCCCCCAAAACCTTTTGCATAATGAAGTTCATCTACATTCAATGAAGGAATAATCTTTTTTGCATCTTTAACAAACAGTTTTTTATTTAAGTAAGGAATTTCAAATAAGAAGTTTCTAAAAATATAATTTCTAATATCAGAATCTTTTAATAAATCCCAGAATATAGTTACAATATTTGCATCAAAATTAAGAGTTTTGAAGAAGTCTCCATATGTTCCAGACTTAAATCTCTCTAGTTTTGGAAGAACAAGTGCTGTTGGTCCAAAACGTGTAAGCCCATTTTCTAAAATATCTGGATCACCGTGAAGTGCAGCAAATGGAAGTTTAGGATTTTGTACCATATATACTTTACCATTTAGCATCTTTTGGTTAGTCATATAAAAAGATCCAGCCATTGGAAGAGTTGCAAAGTCTAAGCCATAACCCATTTTATGAGCTAGGAAAAGTGAGTGTGCACCAGCATTAACAACAATAGATTTAGCATAATATGTTTCACCATTTGTTGTTGTTACTGTATAGAGTTCTTCTCCATCAGCCTTTTTTATATCATCTACTTGTGTATTTAAAAAGAGATCTACTTTTGTGTTTTCTTCTTTTTGTGCATTTTCTATTAGAGATTTTGTCATTAGTCCATAATCTACAGTTGTCCACTCTCCGATAGATCCAATACCAACAATAGTCTCTTCTCTCTCTTTACCATTTTCATCAAAAACAACTTTTGGTTCAACAGTTTTTAAATGCTCTTTATCCCATACTTGCAAGTTTGGAAAAAGTTCTTTAAACTCTTCATAACGCTCAAGCATAAATTCAACTTCTCTATCTCCAACACCTAGTGCCATTTTTTGATGAGAAAACATAACTTTATTTTCTAACTTATGTTGTAAACAGTATTTTTCAACCATTTTTGCTGTTTGTTTAGTAATTGAAGCCTTTGAAAGTGTATAGTTCGTTTCAATGTCTCCAAAGTGAATAGTTTGTGAGTTTGCTTTTCCACTTGTATTTAGTGTAGCAACATCTTCATACTTTTCCAATACAGCTATAGACTCTACATCCGTATATCTTGCTAGCTCGTAAGCTAATGAGGCACCTGAGATACCAGCTCCAACAATTAAAACTTCATAATGATTTTTTTCCATTACCATACCTTAATATTATTATAATTAAATTATAGTCAAATTTATGTAGATAGTATCTGAAAGAATGAGAAGATTTTATAATAACTTGAGAAACGGTAAAATGTTACTCAAGTTGGGTATTTATTTTAAGTTTGCGTAGATGATGTATGAGATTAGGAAACCAAATATTGATGATGCTATAAGCGGGGCTCCATATAGAAAAGATGCAAAGACTTTAACCAATATGCTTTTTCTTATTTTCAGTGCAAATATAATTGCTGAACCTATGAATGTTGTTAAAAAGATATATACAAATACATCTATTAGATTTAGCCCTTGTGTAAAGAAAGCAAAATAACTTACAAAAAGTGTAAATACCAACATGACTAAAGAGTAATTTCTTACATTTCTATCTGTATCATATCTTTTAAAATTTTCAGATAGCGATATGTTATTTTTTTCATTTTCTTTTTCATTGTATCGTTTAGTCTCAATAGCTTTTTTTTCAAAAAACAGAAATGTAAAAATACTTGTAATAACACCAAAACTTATTGGTAGCATAAGTTGAACTAAGTGTTCCATAGGTAATCCTTTTTGTTAATATATATAAATTGTATCATACAATATATTGATTTTAAGATATTATAATTAATTTTTCAAGAAAATAATTATAAATCTTCTTTAACTATAAATTTAAAATATGAATAGATGGATGAAGCATCATTTTAATGCTTCAAGTCTTGCAATTCTCTGCTCTGTACTTGGATGTGTTGAAAAAAGTTCTTTCATTGAAATATCTCTTCCTGAAAATGGATTGATTATAAACATATGTGCAGTTTGTGGGTCTGCTTCTGGCATTGAAATACCTCTAGCATAATTATCTAGTTTTGCTAATCCAGATTGTAACCATTCTGGATGCCCTGTCATTCTTGCTGCACCTTCATCAGCCATAAACTCTCTGTTTCTGCTGACAGTCATTTGTATAACAGTTGCAACCATAGGCATGATGAACATAAGGGCAAGAGTTACAATGATGTTAGGTCTCTCTCTATCTCCACCACCAAAAAACATACCAAACTGTGCAAGCATCGCGATTGCTCCTGCAATTGTTGCAGTGACTGTACCAATTAGCATATCGTAGTGCTTAATGTGACTTAATTCATGAGCAATGACTGCTTCTACTTCTTCATCTGTAAGTAATTCCAATAAACCTTCAGTTACCGCAACAGCAGCATTCTCATAGTTTCTTCCAGTAGCAAAAGCGTTTGGTTGGTCTTCAGGAATAATATAGATAGCCGGCATTGGTAAATTTGCACGTTGAGTAAGTTTTTCAACCATTTCGTACAATCCTGTTGCATGTTGTCTATCTACTGGTATTGCATTGTAATGTTTTAAAACTTGCTTATCACTATAGTAGTAAGCATAAAAGTTCATACCTCCTGCAAGTAAAAATGCAATTATCATTCCTGACTGTCCTGCAATCATTCCACCAAAAAATATGAACAGAAGAGTAAGTCCTGTCATAAGTGCATAAGTTTTAAACTGCTCCATACTCTTCTCCTTCTCTCTTTTTATTATATATAGAAAAATTTATAAATAGTGAAATAAGAAGTGCAATTAACATTCCTTCTCTTCCAGCATAGTATCCTAAAAGAAGTATAAATATTAATGTCAAGCTTATGCTTAAAATGTAATTTAAAATTTTGTTCATACTTATCCTTTTGTTTTTTTTTATATTATTAAAACATTACAAACGGAGAGTAAATAATGATAATCTTATGAAGAGTAGAGCATAATTTTATGAAAGGATTAAAATTATGATAAAAAGCATCTTAATAATATTTATACTCTTTCAAACTTCACTATATTCTCAGTATAAATCTTCTATCTCTAAAATATCTCCTCAAATTAAAAAACGAATGTTAAAGGGGAATTCGTGGAAAAAAAGTTGTCCCGTGCATCTGAATGATTTACGCTATTTAAAGATAACTCATTATGATTTTGATGGTAATACAAAAGTTGGAGAGATGATTGTTCATAAAAATGTGGCAAGTGAAGTAACAAAAATTTTTAAAGAGTTATATGGCATGAAATACCCAATAGATAAGATGAAATTGGTAAGTTCATACAATGGCTCTGACTGGAAATCTATAGAATCTGGTAATACTTCTGCTTTTAACTGTAGATCAGCAACAGGTTCAAAAAAGTGGTCTAAACACTCTTATGGAAAAGCTATAGATATAAACCCCATCCAAAACCCTTACATATCACGTAAAGGATATATATCTCACAAAGAGTCTTACAAATATAAAAAAAGAGTACACAGAAACACTACGGCAGCAGACAGGGCACTACTGCTTAAAAGTGACAGAGCTACAAAAATATTTGAAAATTACGGTTGGAAGTGGGGTGGTGATTGGAAAAATGTGAAAGATTATCAGCATTTTTCCAAATAGTTAATTTGTTACTTAAAAACATTCCCTAACATACCCTTTATGGCATTCTGTAAATCTGCAGGGTAGATGACAAATTTAGAGTTTGGACTTTGTGAAATTTTTTCAAGTGAATTTATATATCTGTCACCTAGCAAGAACATCGCAGGCAACTCTTTATCTTGAATATTTTCAGAAATCATTTTAATAGCTTCAGCAGAAGCATTTGCAAGAGTGATTTGTGCTTTAGCTTCTCGTTCAGCAGCAGCCAATTTACCATCTGCTTCTAAAATAGCAGCATTTTTATTACCTTCAGCTGTTGTCTCTATGGCACGTCTTTCTCTCTCTGCTGCTGCCTGTCTCTCCATAGAATCTTGCATTGAAGCAGAAGGTGAGATGTCTTGAATCTCTACAGATTTCACAGTAACTCCCCAGTCTGCAACATCATCAATAATGGCATCTTTCAATTTGGTTTTTATGTGTTCACGATTTGATAATGCTTCATCTAGTGACATTTCACCGAGAATAGAACGAAGTGTAGTCATGACAAGCTGTTGTATGGCAAGTCGGAAATTCTCGATACCATAAATAGCATCTTTTGGATTTGTAACACGAAGGAAAGTGACAGCATTGGTAAGAATGACAGCATTATCTCTTGTAATTACTTCTTGTTGAGGTATATCTAAAATTATATCTCTGGTAGAAATTTTCTCTCTAACTGCATCTAGGTAAGGTATGATAATATTTAATCCTGGTTTTAGAGTTTTTGAAAATTTACCTAATCTTTCAACTACCCACTCTTCACCTTGTGGAACTATGTTTATACCTTTATATATAGTAACTATAACTCCTGCTGCCAGCAGCATCATTACCAAAAGTGTTTCTTGCATTATTTATCCTTTTTTTTGTGTTTTAAGCAGAGGCAACTTTTACAAGTTGTCCATTTACCTCTTCTATTTTTACTCTAGCACCTATAGCAATTGTTTCATCTGAAGTAGCTTTCCATAAGCTGTTCCCTAAGATAGAACGATCAAATTTAACTTCACCTCTATCTTGAATATTTATTGCTTTTGTAACTGTACCAAGCGTATCTAACCCATAATCAGATTGGCCACTATTTGAAACTGTTGGCTGATCTTTAAAATATTTAAAAAGTATAGCAATTACTACTATTGACAGTATGATCCATAGTAGAAGTTGCATTACAAAACTCATATTTATAAGTAGTTCAATGATACCAACTATAATTGCAGCAATACCAAAGCCAAGTATGAAAAATGTTCCTGTACCCAACTCTATGATTATAAACAATATACCCACTGCTATCCAGTGCCACCACTCAATATTTAGTGTTAAAAATTCAATCAAATAAATTCCTTTTTTAGAAAGATTAGCAATTATACCATAAAGAAAAATACAAAATTACTCCTAAATAAATCTTATTTATTTATAGTAAGTATTATTTAGGTATAATGCACCAAATTTTTAAAATGAAGGAAACAAATGTCAAGTTTAAATGTATATTATGACAAAGATTGTGATATCAATATCATTAAGTCAAAAACAGTAGCAATGATCGGTTTTGGATCACAGGGGCACGCACACGCAGAGAATTTAAGAGATTCTGGTGTAAACGTTGTTGTAGGTCTTAGAAAAGATGGTTCATCATGGGAAAAAGCAGTAGCTAAAAACTTTGAAGTACTTACAGTAGCAGAAGCTACGGCTAAAGCTGATGTTGTTATGATTCTTCTTCCAGATGAAAATCAAGCTGCAATTTATGCTAATGAAATTGCTCCAAATCTTAAAGATGGTGCAACTATTGCATTTGGTCATGGTTTCAATATTCACTATGGTCGTATTCACCCAGCAGCAAATATTAACGTAACTATGATTGCTCCAAAAGCACCAGGACACACAGTACGTTCTGAGTTTGTAAGAGGTGGTGGTATACCAGATCTTATTGCTGTTGGTCAAGATCCTTCTGGTACAACAAAAGATTTAGCTCTCTCTTATGCATCTGCAATTGGTGGTGGTAGAACAGCTATTATTGAAACAACTTTTAAAGATGAAACTGAAACTGACCTTTTTGGTGAGCAAGCAGTACTTTGTGGTGGTGCAACTGAACTAGTAAAAGCTGGATTTGACACACTTACAGAAGCTGGTTACGCTCCAGAACTTGCATACTTCGAATGTCTACATGAGTTAAAACTAATTGTTGACCTTATGTTTGAAGGTGGAATTGCTGATATGAGATATTCTATCTCTAATACTGCTGAGTATGGTGATTACGTTTCTGGTAAAAGAGTTATTAACGATGAGTCAAGACAAGCAATGAAAGACATTTTAACAGAGATTCAAAATGGTGAGTTTGCTAAAGACTTCATCTTAGAAGGTCAAGCTGGTTACCCTCGTATGAATGCTGAAAGAGCAAATGCAAGAGCGTCTAAAATAGAGCAAACAGGTGTTGCTTTAAGAGAGATGATGCCTTGGATTGGTAAAAACAAAATTGTAAATATGGACGAAAACTAAGTCTTATAATTATTTGCACTCATCTTTCTTGATGAGTGCAGTCAGCTACCGAAGTAGCCTTCTTTACTCACAGAATAAAAACTAATCTTTTATTATCTTATACAAATAACACACAAGCATCTGTAGGCCCATGTGCACCAATAACTAAAGCTTGTTCAATATCTGCTGTTTTAGATGGTCCAGATATAAAAAGACCATAACCAGCTTCTTCAAAATTTATTTTTTCATAAGCTTCATGCATAGTGTCAAAAATATTCTCTTTTTTAACTACAATAAGAAGTTGTGTTGCTAAAAAATATAGTGCACGGTGACGATTTTCAGAGTTCTTTATCCAAACTGCACCATTTTCAGCTACAGCAAAATGTCCTTCTACTACAGCAAGATCAACATTTTCCAATTCATGAGGATCTTCAATATCTGAGATTTCTTTTGTTACATACGGTGTATCTTTCTGTGTAGAAACTATAACTTCTAAATTTGAGTAATGTTCTTTCACAAAATCTTCTACTGTTTGGTCTTTTAACCAAACTGCATTTCCTCCAACAGATTTAAGAGATGTTGAAAACTTTTCATTTTTATCAGCATATTGCATATGCGAAATATTTGTTTCTGGTAACTCTATTGTTGAAGAGGGTACATTTTTACGAATGTTATTTAATATTGTATCACGTGAACTCATTATTTGTTCCTTTCTTTGTATATCTCTTTAAAACTTTTTTCTGGAAAATCTGGTAATTCTCTTTTTTTACCCCAAGCATTCATTTTTGAATAGAGTATGCTTCTTGGTAGTTTTGGTACAACTTTTCTAGCCATACTTCCTGAAAAATCAAGTAAAGCAGGGTGCTTCATAACCCAAGTTGCTACTTTTAAAATAGTATGTTTTTGGAAGCCTAAAAGACCTGCACTAACTACATTTTGTCTATGTTTATATAGTTGATTGTGTAGATTTATTTTTGATGGACATACATTTGTACATGAAGCACAAAGTGTACATGCAAAAGGTAGAGTTTTGTTTGTTCTTAAATCTTTACTAGCTCCAAGAGTTGAACCTATTGGTCCAGGTATTGTATATCCATAACTGTGACCACCTGTTCTTCTGTAGACAGGACAAGTATTTATACATGCACCACATCTTATACACTTTAACGATTGTTTAAAATCGTCATTTGCAATAATATTAGAACGTCCGTTGTCAACAATAATAATGTGCATCTCTCCATTTTCAACTGGAGCATGGAAGTGTGAAGTATATGATGTAACTGGCTGACCTGTTGCAGATCTTGCTAAAAGTCTTGTAAATATAGATAAATCTTTTAATCTTGGTATGATTTTCTCTATACCCATACTGGCAATGTGAAGTTTTGGTAAACTAGCACCTAAGTCTGCATTTCCTTCGTTTGTACAAACTACAACACCACCTGTTTCAGCAATACCAAAATTCACTCCAGTTAGTGAAGCATCTGCACCTAAAAACTTTTCTCTTAAGTGTTTTCTAGCTTCTCTTGTAAGGTATGTTGGATCACAGTTCCCTTTTTCAGTATTTAAGAATTTTTCAAAAGTTTCACCTACATCTTCTTTTTTAAGATGGATTGCAGGAAGAACAATATGTGAAGGAGTCTCTTCTCTAAGTTGAACTATACGCTCACCTAAATCTGTATCTACAACTTCAATACCATTTTTTTCAAGGAAAGGGTTTAGATGACACTCTTCTGTCAACATAGACTTACTTTTTACAAGTCTTTTTGCATCAATTTTATTTAAAAGTTCTAGTACTATTTCATTGTGCTCTTGTGCATCTTTTGCCCAGTGAACATGTATGCCTTTTGCTTGTGCATTTTTTTCAAACATTTCAAGGTAAGAATCAAGTTTGTCAATAGTATGAGTTTTGATTTGACTAGCAACTTCACGTAACTCTTCCCATTCATCAATTCCATGAGCAGCTAAATCTCTTTTCTCTCTTACAAACCATACGGCTTTATCGTGCCAGTGCATTCTTTCGTCATTTGCTATGTACTCTTCAGCTTTTTGTGCGTGATCCATTACAATTCTCCTGCAAGTATTTGTGCGATATGCATAGTTTTAATAGGATATTTTTCTCTATCTATTACACCTTGCATATGCATTAAACATGACATATCTATACCTGTTACTATTTCTGCGCCAGCTTGAAGATGGTCATTAACTCTATCTTTCCCCATAGCAGCAGAAAGAGCGGCTTCAGTAACACAAAAAGTACCACCAAAACCACAACATTCATCATTTCTTTTTAATTTAACGAACTCAATGTCATCAACCAAAGATAGAATATTTTCTATTTTAGAAAATGCTGGAAGATTTCTTTCGCTCATGCTAGCCATACCCAATTCACGGTGTCCGTGACAAGAGTTGTGTATACCTACTTTATGTGGGAAACTAGCATTCATACTAGTTGGTTTTATGACATCATGTAAAAATTCTACAAGTTCATAAGTGTGAGTTTTTAAATGTTCAAATCCATCCTCACCTTCTAAAAATTGAGCATAGTTATCTCTAACCATAGCTACACAACTTCCACTTGGTGCTACTACATAATCATATTTTTTAAATATATCTAAAAACCTATGTGCCAAAACTCCTGCTTCAGTTGCACAGCCCGTATTTGCCATTGGTTGTCCACAGCAAGTTTGCTCCAGAGGATATTCTACATCTAATTTAAGATTTTCTAAAACTTTAAGTGTTGCCATTGAGGCCTCAGGGTAAAGTTCATTCATAAAACATGGTATAAAGAGTCCAATTTTCATTTCTATCCTTTTAATATTATAAACTATATTATAACAATAATATAACAATATTATAATACAATTATATGTAAAGTAGTTTTTTTTTGTACCTTTTTGTGCAATTTTATAAATAAAACTCCGATACAATAAAAAAATTAAAATTAGTGATAACAATGTCTTCTACATCAAAAAAAAAGAAACCAATAACAACAACTGTTACTATTAAAAAAAGAGCAAGTAAAAAACGTAAACCACGTAAAAAAACTAAGAAAAAATCTAATTCAAAAAAAACAATTTTAACTATAGTCATACTTCTAGCAATGGTATTGTTGGTGGCATTTGGATACTTTTTGGGACAAGATGAAATTTTAAAAAGAGACTCTAAAACCCAAGTTCAAAAAGAAAAAATCAAAACTAAACCTGAAAAAGTACAAAAAATTAAAAAGGTTAAAAAAGAGAATAAAGTTACACAAAAAGAGGAGATTAAACCTAAAAGTAAAACTTTTGTACAAACAGATAATCATCATAAATTCAATAGTACCTCTCTGCATCTTAAAGGGAAAAAACCAAAACTGGTTATAATAATCGATGATGTACATACAAAAGCACAAATTTCAGCAATTAAAAATTTAAAAATGCATCTGACACCATCTATTTTTCCTCCATATAAAAATGCTCCAAACTCTAATCTTTTGGCACAAGGCTTAAAACATTATATGATACATCTACCAATGGAGTCATCTAACAAAAAATTTAATGCTCAGTATAAAACTCTTAAAATTTCATTTTCAAATAAAAAAATAGAAAATAGAGTAAAAGAGCTTAGACTTTTATTTCCAAATGCAAAATATGTAAATAACCATACAGGCTCAGTCTTTACTTCTGACTACGCCTCTATGCACTATTTATATAAACTCTTAAAAGAGAATGGGTTTGTATTTATAGACAGTAAAACAAAAAATACTACTAAAGGCAGAGAGATAGCTTATAGTTTTGGTGATGCTTATGTTTCACGAGATATATTTATAGATAATCAACACTCTATACCATACATACACAATCAACTTAGAAAAGCTGTGAAAATAGCTAAAAAAAGAGGTTATGCTATTGCAATTGGCCATCCTCATGTTACTACACTGAAAGCCTTGTCAACATCTAGTTCTATTTTAAAAGATGTGGAGCTTGTATATATAGATAACATATATAAATAAGTATGACAATTTGACAGATTTTTAAACTATTGTCTGTTTATTGGTTACTATTACCTAAGAAATCAATAAAGGTAATCTTATGAGTAAAGCAATTATAGAACATATAAGTGAACTTGACTTTATGAAAAAGTATCCTAAAGATATATTTTATAAAGGTAATCTAGATCTTTTAAATCGTCCTAAAGTTTCAATGGTCGGAACAAGAAGACCGTCAAACTATACAAAACAATTTACCTATGCACTTGCAAAAGCTTTGTCTGCTAGAGGTGTTTGTGTCGTGAGTGGTGCTGCGATGGGTGTAGACACCATTGCACATGAAGGGGCAGGAGTTTCCAATACTATTGCAGTTGTAGCTAATGGTTTAGATATCTGTTATCCTATTATAAATAGAACACTTATAGAAGATATAGAAAAAAAAGGTTTAATTTTAAGTCAGTTCAATGATGGCTTTAGAGCAACTGCATGGAGTTTTGTAGTTAGAAATGAGTTAGTTGTTGCTCTTGGAGATATACTTATTGTTACAGAAGCAGATTTAAATTCAGGCTCTATGCGTTCTGTTGAGTATGCACTTAAAATGGGAAAAGAAATTTGGGTTCTAGCACATCGTATTGATGAGAGTAGAGGTACCAATCAACTTCTTTTAGAAGGTAAGGCAAAAGTTATACACGATGTTGAAGAGTTTGCTTCTCGTTTTGGTAAAGTTGCCAATACAGATTTGCTTAAAGATGATTTTTTCTATTTTTGTCAATCTTCACCGACATTTGACGAAACAGTAAAGAAGTTTGGTGATAAAGTATATGAAGCAGAGTTGAATGGTGTTGTAACTATAGACAATGGCATTGTTATGCTTTGTTAATAGCTATATTTTTTTAATATAAGGGCATCATAACATCTTCATTCCAAACTTCGTCTTGGAACTTTTCATAATGTACCCTTCTGTATAGTTAAAGTCCTTCAGCATACAATATGTTGATATGCTGAAGTTTATTGAAGAGTTTTTTCAAAGTAAGACCTTTATGAAAGTCTTAATTCTTTTTGGCATTTTTCTTTATGAACTCTCTTAGTGTTGATTGCTCTTTTTTGTTAATTCCTGCTCTTGGTATCATACTTGGTAGTATGCCGTTCCACTGTTTTTCTGTAAAGTGACTTGGCTCTGGTGGAGCATGACATACAGAACAACTTCTATATAAAATCTTCTCACCTTCACTCATGTTTTTCTCAGATTTTTCTCTTTTAAAAGTACCTTTAACATTTGTAACTATTTTAGATATATCGTATTTTATTTTAACTGTTACTGGAGGTACAAAGGCTTTGTTAGGCTCTGCATCGTCACATTTTTTTATAGATGCCAAAGTACTATTTGCAGTTGTTGCTTGACTTAATTCACTACATGCTTTACTTGAAGTTAGTATATTTATACTACCGTTGTTACATCTACCTTTTTTGTCAAACTGTAACCAATTACCTTCTTCTATGGCAATAACACCTTTCATGATGTCATCAGAAATTCTTGCGCCACCAATTAGAGAACCTCTTTTGTTGTATACCTCTATTAGGTCTTCATCTTTTATATTTCTAGATGCGGCATCTTCTTTACTTATGAGTATGTGCTGTCTACCTTTAATGTTTTCAATGCTTCTTATGTTTGCATTTGCCATTTGTGAGTGTAGTCTCATGTTTGGATGTGGACTTACAACATGAACTTCTCCCTCTTTTGCATTACCTAAAAACTCATCTGGTTCAATGAATTTAGGGATTGGAGGCATACTCTCTCCAATACCTTCAAAATCCTTACAGTAAAGTTCTATTTTTCCAGACGTTGTGTGTAGTTTATTTTTTATAGGGTCTTTATAAAAATCATTATGTCTAACAAAATTTTCAGCTTCTTTAGGAGCAGTAAATTTCTCTATACCTTTTTCCCAAAACTCTTCAAACTTCATAGTTCCAGAAGATTTTTCATAAGACTCTTTTAGTATACTCATTACATCTTTACCCTCTGTAAACTCTTTTTCAACATCAAAGATGTAAGCGATTCTTCTAAATATTTCAAAGTCATCTAAACTCTCACCTATTGGTTCAATGGCTTTTTTCATAGCATAAATTTTATCGTTACTGTATGTTCCCCCTGAAGATATGTCGTTTCTCTCTAGCGTACTTGTAGCAGGCAATACAATATCTGCCATTCTAGCAGATGCACACCACCAAGTGTCTTGAACAACAATAGTTTCTACTTGTTTGTTTAGTGCTTTTATTAGTCTATTTGTATCTTGTTGATGAGACATAAAGTTGTTACCAGAGTTATATATGAGCTTTACATCTGGATATTTGTGTTCACCATGGTTTTGGTTGAATGTTTTGTTTGGATTTTCCAACATTTCCGTCAATCTTGATGCTGGACAAAACAGAGGTACAGAGTTTTTACCTTGAGCTAGGCCTACAGGCATAGACTTACCAGATTGTATGGTTCCACCATTTCCATAGTGGAAACTAAAGCCAACACCTTCCCCTACTTTTCCAATTTTACCAAGAATTGCAACAAAATTTATGATTGCCCAGTGTGGCATCTCACCATGATCGGCTCTTTGTAGTGACCATGCAGGAGCAAATTGAGTCTTTTTACTAGCAAACAACTTTGTAAGCTCAATAATTTTTTCAGCTGGGATACCTGTGATTTTTTCTGCCCACTCTGGAGTTTTAGGAGTTTTATCTTCATCTTTGCCTAACAAATAAGGTAAAAACTTATCAAACCCAACTGTATACTTGTCCAAATACTTTTTATCATGTAACTCATTTGTATAAGCATAATAAGACATTGCTAAGAAAAGTGCAGTATCTGTATTTGGTTTTATCTGTATCCAATCGGCATTCATTGCTTTACTTGTAGATGTTCTATGTGGATTAATAGATATAAATTTAACACCTTTTTCTTTAATTTTATACCAGTTCGGAAGCATTTGGTGGTCTGCAACTCTGTATTCTATTCTTGAGTTTTTTACTGGGTCAGAACCTATAAATACCATAACTTCAGTGTTGTCATAAATAGTCTTCCAAGAACTTTGTGGAGAGTAAACTTCCATATCTCCAATAATATGAGGTAGTGAAATCTGTGATGCACCTGCTGAGTAGTCACCTTTAGTAACGGAATGACCACCCAGTAAACTAAAGAGTCTACCTTGCAATACATTTGGTCTTAAAATACCACTATGAGACCATCCATCATAAGATGTGCTAAACAAAGAGTCATTTCCATTTTCTTTTATGACTTTAGATATTTCACTTGAAACTAATGCTAATGCATCACTCCAAGATACTCTTACGAACTCTTCTTTGCCTCTTAATTCTCGTTTAGTATCTCCACCAACATTTTCCAAGTAAGACTTTCTAACCATTGGGTATTTTATGCGTGTGTCATCATATGTTCTGCTAACTATACCATCTAATAACATTTTAGTTGGCATCGCATCTACATCTTCTAATGGTTGAACACCTATTAGTTTTCCTTTTTTTACTACGGCTTTAAAAGGACCATAATGACTGGCATGAGGTATTAACTCTACATCCTTATCTAGTTTTTTATCGTTTGCAAATACAGTTGCACTAGGTATCGCACTAGCAGCAACTACTCCTGATGATAACTTCATAAAATTTCGTCTATCCATTTTAAATCCTTCGTATTTAATTTTTCATATAAATATTTTAACTAAAATAAATAAATTTTTTATAAAATATATAAATAACTAAATAAAATCACAGAATTAAGTTCTAGTACTGTTTTAGAAATATTGGGCTTATCTACTACTTATGCAAGCTTGTCTAATAAGTTGTCATTGAGTTACTTTTATTTTTAAACAAGGATATTTACAGTATAAGATTGTTAAAGTATTAGAGCTTCATATGAGTATTAATTAAATTAAAAGGGTTGTTAATGCCAGAGAATAAAAGCTTAGGATTTAAAGAGTTAGTTGCTATTGCTGTAGGTGGTATGGTAGGTGGTGGTATATTTACTATACTAGGGATCTCTGTCTCCATTGTTGGGTTTTTAGCTCCTTTTGCCATAGCACTTGGTGGGCTTATTGCTTTTTTTGCTGCCTATTCCTATGTGAAATTAGGGGTTTATTATAAAGATGAAGGAGCAACTTATGCATTTTATAAACGTACCTATCCCGATTCACATATGGCCGCATCATTCATAGGGTGGTATACGACATTTGGATATATCAGTACCTTAGCTCTTTATGCCTATACCTTCTCCTCTTATGGTATTAGCGGATTTGAATTTGCAGACAATGAAATCATTCGCAAGGTTGTTGCTATAGCTATTATCTGGCTATTTGCACTTATAAACCTTTGGAGTGTTAAAGGTATGGGAAAACTTGAAGACTTAATGGTCTATACGAAACTGCTCATTTTATTTATTATCTCTGTTGCACTCATTTACTATGGGAAAACAGATTTTCATACTTTTACCCAGACATTTGCAAAAGACTTTGAGCAAAGCAGTATGATGAACATTATTATTGTCGCTTCTGTTACTTTTGTTGCCTATGAAGGTTTTCAGTTGGTTATTAATGCATCAAATGAGATGGAAAATCCTGATAAAAATATTCCCAAAGCAATCTATACAGCTTTGATAATAGTGGCACTCATCTATTTTATTATTGCACTCGGTTCAGTGATGGCAATACCAGTAGAAGATCTCATTAAAAATAAAGAGTCTGCACTTGCTTCGGGCGCAGAAGATATTATGGGACATTGGGGGAGAAATTTGGTCATAATTGGTGCAGTTCTTGCTACATCTTCGGCTATAAGTGGCACAATGTTTGGCTCATCACGTCAAATGGCTCGTATTGCTGAAGATGGATACCTTCCCAACATATTGAGTAAACGAAAAAAACATATTCCTACTTTTGCCATAATGGCTATGGCGGCAACAGCAACACTTCTCATTCTTATAGGAGGGTTAAGGCTTATTTTGGAATTTGGAAGTATTACATTCTTACTAGTTTCTCTGTTGATGGCTATAGCAAACTTTAAAATAAGAAAAAAAACAGACTCATCTACTACTTTTACTATTGTCTCTATTTTTGGGCTAACATTAGGTGTCGTCTTTATTCTTATGTATGAGTTTAATACACAGCCAAAGCAGTTGTTTTTTATTGCCGGTCTCTATGCTATTTTAAGTATAGGTGCATGGAGTTATGCCAAGATACAAAAAATAGAAACACTATGAAATTTTGGGAATATTTTGCTGTTTAATTGTTGTCGGGGTGAGGGCACCCCGACCTACAAATATGTAGTTTACTTTACAGTATCTAGTTGTTTAATGAGTTCTTCTAGTGAAGATTCAGGTAACATTCCTGCTTGTACGAACTGAACGTTTCCGTGTCTGTCCATAGCTACTAAAAATGGGATGCTTCCTTGCCATTCAGCTCTTTGAGCTATATAGTCAACAATTCCTTCTGCTTTTTCATCTGCAACAACAGTGTAGTTCATCTCTTTCTTTTTAGCAAATTTTTTCAATTGTGAGTTTGTAAGCCCTTGTACTTCAATAGCAACAATTGCCAACTTATCTTTGTGTTCTGCTTGTAACTTTTTAAGATGAGGAATTGTTTTTAAACATGGAGGACATTTATGACCGAAGAATTCAAGAAATACAATTTTTCCTTCAAGGCCTTCAATTTTTAATCCTTGTTCTGTTCCTTCAACTTTATATGTTTTTCCTTTTATATCTGTCATTGACATTTTATGTTCATCTGCTGCTTGAAGAGAACTTATTGAGGAAAACATTAATACCGCTGTAACTAATAGTTTTAATATATTTGACATTTAATACCTTTGTAGTGTTTAGATTTTCTATTATATATATTATACATTAACGGTATGTAGTAAATGTGTAATTTTTATATAAAATGTTTATATGTGAAACTTTTTTAGGTTTATGTTTGAGTAAAAGAGCAACCAGAAATTTAAAAAAGGGAGGGAGAAAAAATCTGTTATCTATCTAGAAACAAGTTTAAAAAAGGGGGAAAACTTTATTTCTAATGGATGCTCTTGTGCGAGAATTATATTGGAAGAAGGTAAACCGTTTACTAATAATATATTTATTTACAATATTTTAAACCGTTCAGTAATTTTCATACTGTAGAATTAACTTTCAAAGATAAAAATGGAGACAAAATGTTAAAAAAAATAATACTTGGAATGTCTATTGTAACTATGCCAATGTTGGCAGTGTCGTTAGAACATAAAATAGGACAAATGTTAATGATAGGTTTTCATGGTACAAGCGCGCCAGTAAATAGTCAAATTTGTAAAGATATAAAAAAATACAATGTTGGTTCTGTAATACTGTTTGATTATAATCCAGTCAATAAAAATAAGCCCAAAAATATTTCTAATCGTAAACAGTTAAAAAAACTTACAGCACAACTTCAAAATTGTAGTGCTGATGGTAAACTTTTGATTGCTGTAGATCAAGAGGGTGGAAGAGTACAGAGATTAAAAAATAAATATGGTTTTTATGGTAATTTTCCAAAAGCCTCTTCTGTCGCAAAAATGAATCAGAGTCAAATCAAAGCTACTTACGAAAAGATGAGTAAAGAGTTAATTTCTGTTGGTATTAACTATGATCTTGCTCCCGTTGTGGACTTAGCAGTAAATCCAAAAAACCATGTAATTTATGGTCTTGGAAGATCTTACGGGAAAGACCCTAAAACTGTTGCAAAATATGCGAGTACATTTATAGATGCTATGCATAAAAATGGTGTAATAACATCAATAAAACATTTTCCAGGACACGGCTCTTCAGAAGGGGATACGCACAAAGGTTATGTAGATGTAACAAAAGTGTGGAAAAAAACAGAAATGGAGCCATATAGATTGTTGAAAAATAAAGCAGATACAGTAATGGTTGCTCATGTATTTAACTCCAATATAGATTCAAAATACCCGGCAACTCTTTCTAAAAAGAGTGTTGATGGCCTCTTGCGTAATAAGTTGGGATATAGAGGTGTAGTTATTACTGATGACCTTCAAATGGGTGCTATTTCTAAAATGTATAAGTTCCCAGATATTATGAGACTATCTATAAATGCAGGTAATGATATTTTACTTTTGGGTAATCAGTTGGATCCTCGTAATGTTGTAAGTACAAAAAAGATTGTAGATACAATAACCAAACTTGTTAAAAGTGGTAAAATAAGTGAACGAACTATTACAAACTCTTACAATAGAATTCAGAATTTAAAAAAGAGATTGTAATTCATAAAACTTTCTCATTTTATATAAGGGTACACTCTTAATGTACCCTTGATTTTCTTAATGTTGTTACTTGCTATAGTATTTTTTTCTTTTATATGAGAAAACAAAATAAGCCAATACCATGTAAACTACTGCTTGAATACAAAGAATAGTATAAGAGTCAATAACCATAGAAAAATCAGCTCCCAATTGGTTTAAAGATAAAAGTCCATGTATGGCTGAAGTTGCAGGAATTAGCAGTGATATATAGTGTATTGAAGATGGTAGAGCTTCAATAGGCCAGATAAAACCTGCTGAAAATATTATGGGTAGTGATGAAAATAGAAATATAGGAGTTGCAATTTCTCTTGAAGAAAAGAGTGATCCCATAAAAAGACCAAATGATATAGTTGCCAGTAAAAACATAAAACCAAAAGTTAGCAAATCATAAATATTGGCTAACCTTGTAATACCAAAATGTTCAAAACTATAGCCAAAGTAAAATAGCATATGCATAAAAAATATAGAAGCAAAAATTACTGTACGTGATAAAAATATCTTCCATGTCTCTGCATATTTAAAATACCCATCTTCTTTTTCTCTCATTCTTTCATTAATACCACCACCAAGAATGCCAAGACCAATAAGCAATATTTGGTGTAAAACAAGTATGAAAACAGCAGGAATAACATACTGCGTATAAGAGTTGTTTTTGTTAAAAAGATTTATTTTATTTATTGCATATGGAGCATAAGACTCTTTTGCTGCAGCTAGAGGAACCTGTTTTTTAAGTAAATTTGAAACTTTAATTTTTGCACTGTGTGTTAAAATTGATTTCATTGTACCCTCTAGTACACCTCCATAGATAAGGAAATAACTACCATCTGCACCTATGGCAATAGTTGGGCTTTTGTTTAGTGCTAAATCTCTTTTGAAATGTTTTGGTATGATTACTATGGCTTTTATCTTGTTTTCTAAAAGTGCTTCTTTTGCATTTTCTTCACTTAAGTCATGCTGTTTAACGTTAATTTGTGCTGTTGCATCTAGATTAAAAATTATGTCTCGGCTAATGTCACTCTTATCGTAATCTACAACTGAAATATCAATTTCACTAATGTTCTTTTTTGCATAAGGTTGTGGATATAAAAATGAGTATAAAATAACCCCGGCAATAATTGTTACAACAATTGCTGCATCAGTAAAAATGAGTTTGAGTTCATTTTTAAAAGTTTCAAATAAATTCAACTGAACTCCTTTTTCATTCTCTTTTTAAAAGCCAATAAAACAGGTATGAAGACAATCCAGAAACATGCTATCGTAAGTAACTTTCCAATTTCCATATATGGGTCTACGCCATAATTCCCTTGAGATATTTGTATTTGAGTATAGTGTGATACTGGCAATAAATCTCTCCAAAACAGTGCAAAATTGTTCATGTTATACATAGGGAAGGTAATGCCCAGAAAAGCAAATGCAGGAGCGGTATAGACAGCACCAAGACTTAGTGACCTTGCATAGTCAAAATTTGAAATGAAAAGGAGAAGAGCCATTCCCTGATAAGCAACTATAGTTAAAAACATTCCAAAAATTAAAACTAAGATTGAGCCTTGAAATTCCCATGAACTATAGATGTAAAAGAGATATATAAGACCCAATATCATGTAAGCAATAGTATAGGGCAACAGTAAACCTATGAGTTTTGCACCTATATGTTCTTGATTTTTGAAAAACTCTTTTTGTCTGTTATATTTGAACATTAGACCAACAGAAACAAGAGTACTAATGACAATAAATATTTGCCATATTGCGGGAAGTAGGGCAGATACTAAAAAAAAGTAATAATTTTTATATGTATTGAAAAATGGTGTAATTTGCATACCAATTGGTGCTATAGAGTTTATACTTGAGTGCGGATTTTGACTATCTACAAGACTTTTAACATATTCGACTTTTCCAGAACTTTGCATTATGGTTGATGTTAATGCAGAAGTCAAGATTTTACCAATAAGTATATATTGAGTGTTTACCATGGTAGTTACATTTGGTTTTTTTTGAAGTAGTGTATCTTTAGAAAAATTATTAGGTATAACTATGACAGCATATGCTTTACTTTTTTTAACCAAGTCAATAGCTTGTGAAGCTGAATTTACTTTGTATTTAACCTCTATTGTGGATGTTGCATCTATATCTTTAATGATTTGTCTTGAAAGTTCTGATTGGTCATTGTCTACAACTACTACGGGTAAATCTCTTGCAACACCTGCATAAAATATTGCAATTATTATTGAAAAACTTATTAATGGTAACAGTGTTATTAAAAACAATTTATACCATGAATTTTTGATGCTATTTACTTCATGGTAAAAAGCTTCTTTAAGAGCTGAAAACATTTAACTTACAGTTCCAAAAGAACACTCATGCCGACTCTAAGGCCAGGTAAGGGTTTTGTAGGGCGAAGTTCAACTTCAAAACTTTTCATGTCAAAACCTTTTCCGCTCTCTGTTGCTTTCCATGTTGCAAAATCTCCCATGACAGCTATGTTAGTAACTTTAAACTCATAACTTTCATCTCCCAATGCAGGAATTTTTGCTTTGAAAATTTTACCTTTTTTGAATTTATTCAAATAATCTTCTCTAACTGAAAATCTAGCCCATGAATCATCTATATCGACAATAGATACAATAGGGAAACCAGTTGGAGATAGTTCACCTTCATGTATAAGTACTTGAGTAACTTCACCTTTATGAAAAGATCTTTGTGATGTCTCTTTGATGTAAGCATTTACTTCATCAACTTTTGCCTTATATACTCTCTCTTGAGCAGATGCAGCCTCTTTTACTTCAACTCTTGCACCCTCTTTAGCCATAGTAAGCATCTCTTTGGCAGCATTTGCATCATATTTGGCAGCTCTATATTTAGTATATACTTCATCTCTTTTTTGTTCTGACATTACACCTTGTTTATATAGACGTTCAATACGATCATAAGTACTTCTCATAAGTTCTTCTGCAGCTTTGGCTTTCTGCCATTGGTCATAGGCAGCTTGAATTTCTTGTTTTCTAGCACCAGTGTCAGCTTGGTTCTTTTGTGCAGCTGCTGCATCTGCTGCTGCTTTGGCTTGAGCTAATTTCGCTTCAACTTCAGGAGATGAAATTGTAAAAACTATGTCTCCAACATCTACATAATCACCTTTTTTTACAAAAACTTCATTAACTCTACCTGGCAGTTTAGAAGATATGTTATACGACTGTGCATCAATTTCACCTTGTAAAACTAATGGTTTTGGTTGATAAGCATTGTAGAAGGTTATACTAACCCAAAACAATATTGCTAAAACAACAGCTATGACTATATTTACGATTTTATTTTTCATTATTTTATCCGTTTACTTGATTGTTCAAATTTAAAAAAGAGAGTTTTATCTCCAGTTAGTACAGATAGCTCTGCAAGCTTTTTAACATAATTGTAAGCAGCATTTAAACGTTTAGTTTTAGCACCACTTAAAAGCATCTGTGCATCAACTACTTCTACAGAAGTTGACAAGCCCTCTTTGAAAGCTAAACTTCTTAGTCTATAGTTCTCATTTGCTAAAGCCAAAGATGAACTAAGTGAATTAAATTCATCTCTATATAAAAGTATCTCATTATATGTTTTTTGTACTGCCAATTTAAGATCACTTTTTGCCTGTTCTTTTAGTGATGAAACTTTCGCACGCATAACCTTTGCAGCTTCTACCTCTTTGGCTCTGTCTTTTCTTGAAAAAATATCAAATTTAAAGCCAACACCAACCATCCACTCCGGTAAACCCTCTTCAAGCATACTGTCACCTTTATGAAGGTTTACAGTGGCATAAGAGATAACCTCTGGTTGCCATGCAGCTTTTTCAACATCTATCATTGCATCTGCCTGTTTAGACTTTGCATCAAGTAGATCAATAGAGGCATAATTATTGATACTCTTGTCACTATATCTGTATTTACTACCTAATTTACCTGCAACAAAAAGAGAAGATTTTGGAGTATTGTTACTCTTGATCATTTTTTTGAAAGCAGATACTACTATGTCTACTTTGTGTTCAGCTTTTGTAGTTTCTATTTTGGCAATGTCTAGTTTAACTTGTGCATTTAGAAGTTCAGCTTTTGAAATTTGACCTTGCAGTTTTAATTTTCTGGCATGTGCATAGTGAATCTGCAATGCCCGTTGAGACTCTTGTCGAGTTTTAAGCAAAGATTTTGTCACTATAACGCCATAATAAACTTTAACAAGTTCTAAAAATGCTTTATCTTCTGAGAGTCTCTGTTTGGCTTTTGCCTCAGCCAGTTTACCCATGTAAGCATCTTGAGCAGCGTCTATTTTTCCACCCATATATAGAGGGTAGAGAACATTTAAATTAGCCATGACAATATCTTGATCTAAAAAGTCTATCTTGGAAGGAAGGTGAATAGGTATAGGCAGAGGAAGATTATTGACAATATTGCTTAAACCACTTATATCTGCACCAATAGAGTCATCTAAATGAGTATAACTTCCTGTTATTGAGACAGAAGGCATATACATACCTTCAGCTGATTCCTTCTTGAGTTTTGCATGAAGGACATCTGCATGTGATGCTTTTAACCCATCATTTCTGTTTTGTACATTGTTCCATGCGTCTTGTATACTAATTTGAGCAAACAAAGTAGTAGAAAAAAGAACAAAAACTATAAATTTCAAATTTGGCTCCTATGTTATATTCGCGTATTATACAAAAAAATTATATATTTAAGAAAATGTACAGTACAATACTTCATTGACCGATGGTCAGTCATTTAAAGGGAAAGCATGGCAATAATTGTAGATAAAGTAGAAAAACGCAGGAATATAGCACTTGCATGTAAAGATATTTTGTATGAGCATGGTATAAAAAACATAACAATTTCACAAATATCTCAAACTGCTGGAGTAGGTAAAGGTACTATATATGAGTATTTTGACAATAAAGAAGATATTGTATTTGAAATTATAACTATACATATTTCAGAACATTTGAAAGATCTCGAATCTATTATGAATGATAGTTTAACAATAAAAGAGAAACTTTTTTACTTTTTTTATAGCATATATAAAGATGAAATAGGTCAGCAGCAGTTAAAAGTTTATAGAGAATTTTTAGCCATAGCTATGACAAATGGCACAAAAGACATGATTGATTTCAATCTTAAATGTAGAAATAAATTTTTATATATACTAGGAGAGATAATACAAAAAGGTGTAGATGACAATTTAATACATGAAGAGATGCATAAAATGAAAAGTTCAATGCTTACTTTTGGTGCGGGCTTGGTTGTAAATAGTCATGTTCTTGGTTTAGACCCAAAGGAAGAGATAGAAAACTTTTTAAACAACATATTTAACTTTATGAAAAAGGAGGAAGAACTGTGAAGATGATACTGTTAATTTTTTTACCTCTCTTTTTGTTTGCACAAAGTTACTCTTTAACACAATTAATAGAACATGCAAGTAAAAACAACAAACAGGTAAAAGCTAAAATATTACAATCTAAGTCAGCACTTAGTCAAGTAGATGCACAAGAGCGTGACTTTTGGCCTACTTTAGACATAGGCGGGGCATATTCGAATGTTAGTCCAACAACACTTATAAGTCCTGCTCATACAGGAACAGGTTATGCAAAAGCAGGGTTTAACATATATGATGGAGGAAGAAGATCTGCTCTTTTACGTTCGAAGAACTACTTGTACTCTGCATCACGTTTGGAAAAAGAGGCTTTTGAAAAAAGCATGACTTTAAAAATTATTAATAATTACTATACGATACTAAAACTAAAGTCTGTACTCATCGCAATGAAGGCACAGACAAAAGAGATACATGCACAAATTGAACGTATGGAAAAATTTAAAAATGCAGGGCTATCAACACAGGTCGACATAGATAAATTACGAGCAGAGTATGACAATAATATTTTTACTATTGAGACTACAAAGTTTAACATTGTAAGTAACTTAGAGAATCTCTCCCTTTTAAGTGGTATAAGAGCAAACTCTTTAAAAGAGAACCGTATATTGGAGCCTAAAAGAGTTACTTTTGAAGAGTATGAAAAATCTAAAATACTCAAGGCTAACGCAAATTCGTTAAAAGAGAATGCTTCTGCAATAGATGCTGGGTATATGCCACAACTTAGAGTTGAAGACCAATATAGTGTTTCAAAATATTCAGATACTGCAGCTTTGCCTGGAGTTCCTAGTGATGGCTTTTTACCTGAAAATCAAAATAAATTAATGTTAACAGTCAATATGCGTCTTTTTGATAATGCAAAAATGAAGAAAGATAAAGAGGCTGTTATGTATCAAAAACTTGCAATTGATTCAGAGAGTATGTATGCGATTGAAGAGCAAAAAATGCAGTTCAAGTTAGCAAAAAGTAGAATGAAAACAGTAAGAGCAAGAGGTAAAAGTGCTAGATCAGCACTTAAGGCAGCAACAAGTACATACAAAGTTGTTTTAGAAAAATATGAAGTAGGTCTTGTCGATAACATAACTTATTTAGATGCTTTAAACAGTAAAACACTTTCAGATGCACGTTACAAAGAAGCACTGTATGATTATGAAATAAGTAAATCTATTTTCTACTTTTACGCAGGGAAAAACATAAGGGAGTATATAAGATGATGAAAAAAATAGTATTGGCATTGGCAGTTTTAACTTTTACTTTACAAGCTAAAGAGGTTTATGCAACATTTAACGTAGAGGCAGATAAAAGTGCAAACCTTGCTTTTATATCTACAGGCATAGTTAAAAAAGTAAATGTAGAAATAGGGTCTATTGTAAAAAAAGAAGATATTTTATCTGAACTGAAAAATGAAGATCTAAAAGCTATGTTGGATCTATCTCGTACTTCATTCAAGTATGCAAAGAAAGATTTAGAGAGACAGAAAAAAGTTAAAAAACTCATAGATGAAGGTAAATTTGATGCTGTTTTAAATAAGTATGAATCGGCAAAAGACTCTCTTGTGTATCAACAACTTTTGTATGAAAAGACATTTTTAAAAGCACCATTTGATGGAGTCGTATACGATAAAGAGATAGAAATTGGTGATGCCGTTTCAGGACAAGCGCTTCGTACGGTTATAAAAATACAAAGTATAAGTGCTAGAAAACTTATTTTGGAATTTGATCAAAAATATCATAAAGTAGTAAAAGTTGGACAAGTTTTCAACTATAGATTAGATGGTGATGAGCAAAAGTATACAGGAGTCATATCGAAAGTATACCCTTATGCAAATACTAAAACAAGAAAGATAAAAGCTGAACTCATTACAAAAGATTTGACGGTAGGACTGTTTGGAGATGGTCATATACTCATAGATGACAACAGTTCAAAAAAAGAGTAAATAGATGTATAAATTTTCTATAAATAGACCCATTACAACATTGATGGGTGTTTTGACCTTTATTGTTTTTGGACTTATATCGTATAAGACAATGCCTGTAAATCTTTTTCCTAACATAGATTTTCCAGTTGTAACTGTGCAGACAGCATACCATGGTGCAGATGCTTCAACAGTTGAAACGAAAGTAACCGATAAACTAGAAGAGGCTATAAGTGGTATAGATGGCATCGATAAACTCATGTCAACTTCTTATGAGGGCTTATCTGTTGTTACTGTACAGTTTGAACTTTTTAAAAATATTGATGAAGCTACAAATGATGTAAGAGATAAAATTGGAGGAGTCATACTTCCAAATGAAGTTGAAAAACCTATTGTAAAAAAGATGGGAACATCTGGTGGAGTTATAAACCTTTTCATAGCAACAAAAACTAACGATGTTAGAGCGTTAATGCGTATGGCAGATGAGAAGATAAAACCAAAATTACAGCGTATACGAGGTGTAGGTGAAGTAAACATCATCGGTTACCAAGATAGAGAAATAAGAATATTTGTAGACCCATTTTTACTAAACAAATATGAACTTACAACAAAAGATTTACAAAAAGCAGTAGCTTCGCAGAATCTAAAAGTGGGTGTAGGGAAGATTAGAAACTTAAATAAAGAGATCATAATTAAAGTTAAGGGTAATGCTTCTTCTGTTGAGGAACTTGCCAATATTTTAATTAAGCCAGGAGTAAAACTAAAAGATGTTGCAACTCTAAAAGATGGGCTAAGTGATACAAACAGTTTTGCATCATACAATGGCAATCAAGGTGTAATGCTTGAAGTAAAAAAGATATCTGGGGAGAATGTTTTAAACATTATAAAAGCTGTAAAAGAAGTAATGCCTAGACTTAAAAAGATTGCAGGCGAAAACTATGATATGCAACTTTTACAAGACCAGTCAGATAAAATAATGGTAAACATAAAAAATGTTACTTTTGACCTTATTTATGGTTCAATTCTTTCCATCATTATAGTTTTCTTCTTCTTGAGAAACTTTACAGCTACTTTTGTCTCTGCATTGGCAATTCCTACATCTATTATTGGTACTTTTGCCATTATAAATTGGATGGGTTACGACTTAAACAAGTTAACACTTATTGGACTTACTTTAGCCATTGGTATTTTTATAGATGATGCCATAGTTGTTATTGAAAATATTACAAAAAAACTAGAAGAGGGCATGAATGCTTTTGATGCTTCGTTCGAGGGTATAAAAGAGGTAGCATTTTCTATCTTGGCTATATCTTCAGTTCTATTAGCCGTCTTTATACCTGTTGCATTCATGGATGGAATTGTAGGTATGTTTTTTAACTCATTTGCCATGACAGTTGCTGCTGGTATTGTACTTTCATATCTTATATCTGTTATGTTCATACCAACTGTGGCAGCTAGAGTTTTAAGTGCAAAACAAAATAAGTTTTTTCATATGACTGAACCTCTTTTTGTATCTATAGACAAAATATATGTTGCCATACTCAAACCTCTAATTAGGTTTAAAACCATAACCATTATAGCAACAGTAGGACTTCTATTTGCATCTTTTTCACTAAAAGTAGGAATGGATTTCATACCTATGGAAGACAATAGTGAATTTCAAGTACAAATAAAAGCACCAGTTGGTACAAGTGTTGAAAAGATGAAAAAACTTGTTGATCCACTTTTAAAGACCATAGAGGAAGATGAACAGATAGAGTACTCTGTTCTCTCCATTGGATACAATGCAGCAAAAGAGATACACAAGGCAAAAATATATGCGAAGTTGACTCCCGTAGAAAAAAGAAAAAATATTTCTCAAGAGCAGATAGTACAAAAATATAGAGATAAATTTAAACATATTAAAAATATGAATATTGTTGTTGAAGATATACCTCCTTTTGATACAGGTGCTAGTAATGCCCCTTTACAAATAGTCGTAACAGGTGATGATTTAGATGTATTGAATGAAACAACTCAAAAGCTTATGGATTTGCTTAAAAATACAAATGGTGTAGTTGATATAGATAGAGACTATGAAAGTGGAAAACCAGAAATTCAAATAAATATACTAAGACAAAATGCACAAAGAGCAGGTGTGAGTGCAGATGAAATTGCTGGCATACTTGGCTCTGCTTACTCAAGTGACAGTCCAATTTCATACTATGAAGAGAATGGACGACAATTTGACATTACACTTAGGTTTGCTGACTCATATAGAGAGTCTATAGAAGAGATTAGAAAACTTCAAGTTAAAAGCAAAAGTGGTGAGTTTGTATCTTTAGAAGGGTTAATTGACTTTGAAGAGACAAAAAGTTTAGCTTCCATAAACAGATATGACAGAGAGAGAAAAGTCATGGTAACTTCTGGACTGTTTGGCGAGAGTTTAGATGTTGTAATGCATAAAATAGAAAAAGAGATTGTAAATATTTTGCCAGATGGTTATAGCTATAGATTTACAGGTGATGTTGAAAATATGCAAGATACAAACAAAGCTTTTGGAGCTGCTGTACTCTTAGCGATAATTCTTATATATCTAATCTTAGCTGCACTTTATGAGTCGCTTATTCAGCCTTTTATTATTATGGTTTCAATGCCATTGTCATTTACAGGGGTTATGGTTGCTCTCTATTTAACCGGCAATAACTTCTCTTTATTTGTAATGATTGGAATTATACTACTGCTTGGAATGGTTGGGAAAAATGCCATTTTGGTAGTTGACTTTGCAAATAAAGCAGTAAAAGATGGCAAGAGTGTTGATGATGCTCTTATTGAAGCAGGTGAAAAAAGATTAAGACCTATACTTATGACAACTTTCGCAATGATAGGTGCCATGATACCATTGGCATTTGGTGGTGGAGCAGGTAGTGAGTCTAATGCTCCAATGGCATTGGCGATCATAGGAGGTTTAACAAGTTCAACCATACTTACACTTCTTGTTGTTCCTGCCATATATAAATTTATGTACCCGATAGACAGATGGCTTAGAAAGTTTTATGAAGTTGGGAAAGTTAAGTAAGTAGTATTATAAAATAAATTAAAGTTCGAATCTGTAGGGTGACTGTGCCCTCACAGCACCAAAATATGACTTTCAATAAAAGTAAATGGGTAATTATTATTCCAATAAGTGTAGCACTTATTTAAATACTGAGATATCTTTGTAGTATGATCTTGGCAGCAACTGAGTCTAGTCTGCCATCTTTTTTATGTTTAAAGTCACCCATAGTAGCTTCTTTGGCTTCAAAACTAGAACCTTGTTCATCTTGGTAAACTACGGGAATTGTAAGATCTAAAAGAGAGACAAAATGTTTTATGCGTCTCTCCATCTCTTCAGAACTTGAGCCATCTTTTGGTAAACCTACTATGAGTTTTTCTATCTCCCATTCGTGAAGAAAAGTGTTTATCTCTATTGCCGCTTGATTACGGTTTTTTCTGAGTACTGCATTTTGAGGCATGACAATACTGCCATCAAGACAGAGAGCTATACCTATACGTTTTAATCCTACATCTATACTTGCTAATTTCATAGTGTATTATATCTTATTTTAACAGTAGAGACTTGGTTGCATAAACGAAGCTTTATCGTATCTCTGCGATAAAGGCATCTTTTTGTATGGTTTGTCTTATTTTTTGTAAGACTTTTGTAGCCTTGTCTCTTTGCATATATGGACCAATTAAAAGTTTATTTATCATTTTTCCATCTTTAGGGAATTTAATAATTTTATATTGGTATCCATTTCGTGTAATAGTACTCAATAGTCCAGACTTTGGTTTTCCTATAAATGAACCTATCTGTATGTAGTAATGTCCTCTGTTTGTTGATGTTTCAATGTTATCTATTGGAGATTTTATGACAATAGCTTTTTTCATAGTTTTAACTTGTTGAGCACTTGCATTGCTCGGCACAGTAATAGTTTTTGGAATAATCTGTTTTGTATTCCATGGTGATGCGCTTACTGTTGCAGTTTTTGATGTTGGTAAGTATCTTCTGCAAACACGTAATCTTTTTTTGTAGTATGGTGAGGTAAATAAATTTGAATATATAACTTGATGTTTAATTGTACTTGCATGTGTAAACCATCCATCACCTAAATACATACCGACATGTGTGATTTTATTTCTCTTTGAACTTGTAGCAAAGAAGATAAGATCTCCATACTGAAGTGATTTCATAGAAATCTTTTTACCAACTTTTGCTTGGTCTCTTGCAACTCTTGGTATGTCAATACCCATACTTCCATACATATAGTAGGTAAACCCTGAACAATCAAAATTGTTTGGTCCTTCTTCTGCCCAAACATAAGGGCTTCCTTGAAGCTTTTTAACCATTTTTTCTAAACTCTTTTTACTTGGTGTGTGTATGACTTTGGGTTTTGTAACTCCGTAGTTTGGGTGTTTAGGGTAAGGATTTGGCTTACATGCACTCAATGCCAAGAGAGCAAAAATAGTTAAAAAGGTGTAAATATATATTTTCATAATGTATGTTAGTCCAAATTTTTATTTTATTATAAATGAAAAAAATTAAAGTTACCCAATAGTATTTGCTTATGTTTTACTATGGCACAGCTTTTTTAGGTAATGACATACCAGCTTTCCATGGAGTTGTCCATGTTGTACTAGTTGTTTTTAGTTTTTTTAAAGTACTGTGACACTCCAGATACAAGTTTTTTTCATTTGGACTCATGTATCGTCTGCAAATTTTTATTCGTTTAAAGTATTTTGGTTCTTCTTTAAAATGAGTGTATGTTACTTTACGTTGTTGTGAACTTGCATGGGCAAACCATCCATTACCCAAATATATGCCAACATGAGTTATTCGTTTACTGCGTTTGTTTGTTGAGCCAAAGAAAATAAGATCACCATATATTAAGTCTTTAAAGGCTATTTTCTTGCCAACTTTTGCCTGATCTCTCGCAACTCTAGGTAACTCAACACCCATCTCTCCATAAATGTTATATGTCAATCCTGAGCAGTCAAAGGCGTCAGGACCTTCTTCTGCCCAGACGTATGGTTTGTTTAAATGTTGGTCTAATAGTTTTTGAATATTTTTTCTATTTGGTTTACACTTTGTAGTTGGTTTTATGATTTCATAATTTGGATAAGAGTATTTTTTTGCACATCCACTAAACATAAACAGTGAAATAAATAAAATTGGTAAAATTATTTTCATTTACACTCCTTAAAATATAATTATAAAATCAACATAGCATCTCCGTAAGAGAAAAACCTATATTTTCTATTGATAGCTTCTTCATACAATTCTAACGTTTTTTCTCTACCTATAAAGGCAGATACAAGCATTATAAGTGTGCTTTTGGGTAAATGAAAGTTGGTGAGTAGATGAGTTACTCTTTGTGGAAGATTATTTGGGTTTAAAAAGAGATCACACTCTCCATTTTTCTTTTTTGTTCTAACATAATACTCTAAAGTTCTGGTTACTGTTGTTCCTATAGCCAATATATTTTTATGACTATCAAGTATAGATGCAGATTCATCAGGAATGTGAAAATACTCAGAGTGCATAGGGTGCTCCAATATATGGTCAACTTCTACAGGTTTGAAAGTACCTGCGCCGACATGGAGTGTTATCTTATGTGTCTTATGTCTATTTTGCAATTCTGAAAAAAGTTCTTCTGTGAAGTGTAGGGAAGCAGTGGGAGCTGCAACTGCACCTGCATTCTTTGCAAAAAGTGTCTGGTAGTCAGTTTCGTCATCTTTGTTGTCTTCTCTTTGTATATATGGAGGCAGAGGTAGATGGCCAATTTCATCTAAAACCAGCACTAGCTCTTCAAAACGTATAGGCTCATTTTTATGAGTGAAGGTAACTTCACGTGATCCATCTTCGTTTAATTTTCTAACTGTTGCTACGAGTTGGTTATCGAAAAAGATTTCTGTTCCTACTTTTACTCTTCCCCTTGTAAATACTAGGTATCTCTGTGCATCAAGTGGTTTATTAAAAAGTAGTTCAATTTTCCCACCACTGATTTTTTTACCAAAGATACGAGCTTTGATTACACGAGTGTCATTAAGAAAAATGTCGCACTCTTTAGGAACAAAATCTAAAAGATGTTTAAAAGTCGTATGGGTAATGGTTTGAGTTTTTCTGTCGTAAACAAGTAGTTTTGCACTATCTCTTGGGTGAACAGGAGTAGTTGCTATGAACCCATCAGGGAGTTCATAGTCGTAATTTTTAGTTAAAAGTTCTTCTTTATCTATAGACAACATTTATTTACTATCTGGTTTATTTGTCTCATTATCGTCATCATCTTCTTCATCGTCCTCGTCATCTTCAACATAAGGGTTAACTACCTTAACTATGTAGATAGAAACACCATATAGTAAAACAAGTGGTGCTGCCATAAGAAGCTGAGTCAATATATCTGGTGGAGTAAGAAGAGCTGCCACTACAAATATAATAATAACTGCATATTTGAAAAAGTCTTTCATTGATCTGTCTGTGATTAAACCTAGCAGAGCTAAGAAATAGGCAAATACAGGTAACTCAAATGCAAGTCCAAAACCAAACATAATTTTTGTAAAGAATCCAACATAATCTTCAATATTTATAAAAGGTGTATAGAGAAAGGAACCAAAGGTAATTAAAAACTGAAATCCAAATGGTGTTACTATATAGTAGGCAAAAATAACACCAATAAAGAACATGACAGAGCCACCGACGACAAATGGTATGACCATTTTTTTCTCTTCATTGTAAAGACCAGGAGATACAAATAACCAAAATTGGTAGAGTATAAATGGTAATGCTCCAAGAAGTCCTGCAAAGAAAGATACTTTCAGCGCAACAAAGAAAGCTCCTCCGACTTGGTGTGTTGTTATTTTACCTTCAAAGTCATTATGTGCCTTCGTGTCACTTAAGTTTTCATCTAAGACTTTAAGGCTATGGCTAAGATCTTTTGCGGCAACAGCGGCATCTTCCAAAATAAGACTAAGTTTACTGTCTGCTATAGCGGCAGCTTCATTCAATTTTGTTTCTAATCTTTTTGCAATATTTGATGAGCTCTCTTTCACTGTTACAGTAGTATTGCTCTCATCCATTTGTATTTTCCAAGATGCTTTGTCTTGGTTTTCAATAATGCGTCCTACTTCTGTCAATGCATTGTTTAGTGGTTTTGTAATCCAAGTAAGTATGCTGTTGTGAAAAGTAAAAGCTATGATAAATGCAATAAATACAGAAAGAACGGAAAGACCAAGTCTTTTTCTGAGCTCAACTAAATGAGGACGTAAATCATCAAACATTATGCTTCACCTTCTTTAGTATCTTCTACTTCTACTTCTACTTCTACTTCTTCTTTTACTTTTTTCTTTCTAGATTTTCTTTTGTATGTAACAGTTTCATTTTTTTGCTCTACCACAACACTCTCTTTAGCGTCACTTTGATCACTTTTGCTTTCAAGAGTTTCGCTCTTTTTCTCTTTTGCAGGAACAATGTCTTTTTCTATATCATTCATGATGTCGTTGTAGTTTATGTTTTTAAAACTTTTTAATTCTGAAGTTGCAGAGTCTAATTGTTTTTTGTAGCTAAGTGCTTCTTCTTTTAAATCAGCAATTTTCATCTCTTCTTCAAGAGAGCTTTTAGCTTCACCAATAGTTTGTTTTACACTTTTCATGAATTTTGCTATTTGAACCATTGTTTCAGGAAGTTTATCTGGACCTAAAAAGAGTATTGCAAGTATAGATATTAGTATTAATTCGGTAAATCCGATGCCAAACATTGTGTGCCTTTAAACCTGAAAATATATACAGGTAGTTTAATTGAACCCTTTGATAAAACTCATTATGGGTATCTAGGTTTATCAGAGGATTCAACTGTGTATTTTACCGAATTAATCTAAAAAGCTCACGATTTTACTTTTAAATGTTTTACTTGCTCAATGCTTAGCCATTTTCTTTTGGAAATAGCATTTTAATGACACCTTCACACGCAATAAACTCTTTAAGGGAAGTTTTAAATGAAATGTTTTTTATGGTTTTATTGTCTTTAATTTCAATTTGTTTCTCTTTGTAGGGAGATATGCACATATTTTCTATGAGTTTTTTGGCATCGTCAACCATAGTTGTCCCTCCTACTGAAATAATGCTTTTTTGATTTTTAATGAGTCTTGAATAGTACGTAATGAAAAGTAAAGATGCAACCTCTTTGTTAAGTGCAATAAAAGATATAAAATAATTTGAAGCAGGTTCGTTAATGCTAGCAAAATGTTCTGAACTAATTTCTGCTTCTTGCATTTCAAAATTTACTAGTTTTTCAAAAATCTCTGGTTTTAATCTTAGTGTAAAGAGTAAGCCATAAAATTGTTCATATTGTTTACATACTATAAATACATTTTCAGGAAACTTTATCCATTCCTCTAAGTGCTCTACAGTTAGTTTACATTTGTCATAATAAAGTTCATTTTTAACATCCAAACTTATCTTTAAGATGTTGTCCATATTTTTGATTTCTGAAACTTTTCGTATTGATGAGATGTCTATCGCAGAGTGCGTTGGGAAATTTAAAACAACTTGTTTACTACTTCCAAGAAAATTAATCATACTATCTTTTGACATCATATTTTTTATCTCATCTACAGAGTAGTTAGAAAAAAAAGGCAATGCCATATTGGTTTTTTCTTGAAAAAATTTCAACATACTGAGCTTTCTAGAAGTACTTGGCTGAGGAGTACCTTTTTCCCACTTACTAATTGTTGATGTTTCAAGATTTTTAAAATTTTCATTATCGTAAATAAAAAGATTTTGCACAAGCTGTTCTTGAGTAAGATTTAAGCCTAAACGACAAGATTTTAAATATTCACCAAAATGCAATTTATACCTTTTACTTTCATATATTTTTAAAATAATTCTTAAAGATATAGTGTTCTTAATAGCGCATTATATCGATTTTTTAATAAAGTAAAGTATTTAGCTTGGAATTTCTTTAGCAAATAATAATTGTT
>FPKX01000055.1_pt1 | contig 78563 bp, 87 predicted proteins | sample 1057381 | NCBI WGS metagenome assembly FPKX01 (sample SAMEA4473313, study PRJEB15554) | hydrothermal vent metagenome | biome: marine basaltic hydrothermal vent biome; feature: marine hydrothermal vent; material: water | place: Pacific Ocean | collected 2011-06-14/2011-07-23 | depth 1199 m
GTACCTTCTACAATGGCAAGATAAGTTTTTTCAGAAGAAGTCCATTGGTCCATTACTGCTTCTCTTGTCTCTTTTGATGTTGCAAAAAGTAATATACCTGAAGTATCTCTGTCTAGTCTGTGAACAGGCCAAAGCTGTATACGTTCTTTACCTTTTGTGAGTTGTGATCGAAGTAGGGCTAGAGCATGTTCTTTAGTCTCTTTGTTTGTACCCACTGAAAGTAGACCAGCAGGTTTGTTTATGGCAATGATATCTTTATCTTGATATATGATTTCTAGTTTTCTTACAGCAGGTGTTGCTCTGCCTGTTTTCTGTACGACACCAACTTCGACAATGTCATTTTCAGAGAGTATGAAGTCATGTTTTGTCGTTACCACACCATTTACTGCGACTGAAGCACCTTGAAGTCTCTGTTTAATGGTTTTTTTAGACCATCCATCTAGTGTTTCAAAAAGAAAAGGAAGTAGTTTTCCTCTTTTGTTTACTTTATATTGCTGTCCCATTTTAAATTATAAACATCATTTTGGCTGCTATAACAATGAAAAGACCTAAAACAATAACCAGTTTATGAAAGTGATGTTGCATAAAATGATTTTTAGTTCCACCTGTAAATTTAGTGTATAGGTTATACCCAACACCAATAGCAATAATGACTACTAAAGCAATTTTAAAGAGTAGTATCTTTTGTAGGTTTGTTTCTGCAAAACCGGCATAAGAGTTGATGTATCTTGACATCAGCATACCACCTGTTAGTATAAGCAGAAGAAGTGAAAGCGGAAAGATTTTAAATGAGCGTTTTCCTAAAGATTGTTTGATCTTTTGTTGATCTTCTTTATTGAATTTGCCTTTAAGAGCAGAGATTACAGCAAGGTCTGTAAAGACGTAACCTAAAAATATAATGGCTAAAATGAGGTGAAGAATGTGTGCGTAAGGATAGATAAAATCCATAAAAACTCCTAAGTTTTTACGGATTATACTTTAAAATTCTTTATAGACCTGTAGGGTCACATTTTACTTTTCTATTTGTTGCCAATTTAATAAGATAAAACAGAATAGCAAGTGCTGTTAATCCACCTGCTATAAAGGCTGTACCTTGACTAAATTGAAATGGAAACTCTTTTGCTGTAAGTAGATAACCTACAACAGACCCTGACATGAAAAGAGCTGGAAGTGCTGCAATCCAGAAGTTTCTTCCATGCTGATATAGGAATGCTGTTGCAGTCCAAAGAGTAATTGTTGCCAATAGTTGATTTGAGAATGAGAAATACATCCAAATAGATTTAAAGCCAATTTGTGTAATAAGATAAGCAAGAACAAATATAGGTAAAGCAATTAATAGACGATTTATAATCTTACTTTGGTTAATTCCAAATCTATCTGAAATTGTAAGACGAATAGATCTAAATGCAGTATCACCAGATGTAATTGGAGCTACAATAACTCCAAGAATAGCAATGATACCACCAATAACTCCAAGATAACCAACAGCAACAGAGTTAACAACTAGTCCTGGTCCACCTTTGGCAATAATATCATTTAATCCACTCACACCGTCAGGGAAGAAAGACATACCTACTGCAGCCCAGATCATAGCAATAACTGCTTCTGTAATCATTGCACCGTAAAATACTGTACGACCCAAAGACTCTTTTTTAATTGTTCTAGCCATAAGAGGTGACTGAGTTGCATGGAAACCAGAAATAGCTCCACATGAAATAGTAAAGAATAATGCAGGCCATATTGGAATGTCATTTGGATGAGAAAAATTAGAAGCATCTGTGATTTCTGGAATATCAAGACCATGGTAAATCATTGCTCCTGCAATACCAAACGCCATAAACATTAGTACAGCACCAAAGAATGGATATATTTTACCAATAATTTTGTCAATAGGAACAATAGTAGAGATGAAATAATATACAAAAATCATTGCAATCCAAATACCTGTTTCGCCAAACATTGTACCTTCAAAGACACCATGCCCATCATTTGTAAAAGATAAGTTAGCAAGTAATCCTGCAGGACCAACAATAAAAACTACACCAACAAATAGAAGTAGAACAACTGAAACTGTTAGCATTAAGTAACGAGCAGGTTCACCAAGATAGTCACCTGTAATTTCAGCAATACTTTTACCTTGAGTACGAACAGACATCATACCTGACATATAATCATGTACACCACCGGCAAAGATAGCCCCTATGACAATCCAATAAAAAGCAGCAGGTCCGTAGAGTGCTCCTAATATAGGTCCAAATATAGGTCCAAGTCCTGCAATATTCAAAAACTGAATAAGGTATACTTTTTTTGTATCCATTGGGACGTAATCAACATCATCTTGTTGTTTATAAGCAGGTGTAGGACGATTGTCGTCAACACCAAATACTTTTTCAACAAACTTACCATAAACAAAATATGCGATTATTAAAATAATTATCGCAGATAGAAATGTAATCATAATTTACTCCATATAGTGAATTTATGTATTATTCTATCAAATTAATATTTTAATAACTTTTCCCAAAACATTGCTTTTCCCATAATTGGATCTAATTCATAACTTTTAAAACCGAATTTAGTATAGGAATTTCTCGCTATAGCGTTGCCTTCAAGTACTTCCAATGTGATTTTACAACAATCTTGTTCTTTTGCAATTTCTTCAACTTTTTCTAACATACTTTGGCTAATGCCAAGACCTCTAAAGTTTAATTGAACCATGAGATCATGAATATTTATGATTTTTTTACATTTAAATGTTGAAAAGGCTTCAAAGCAGTTAATGAGACCTGCTGGTTTGTCATCTACATATGCCATAACTGAAAAAGCATGAGGTATTTTTTTGAGTTCATCTACTAAATTATCTTTTGTATATTTGCTTAATGACTCATTACCACCCATTGGGTCTTGTGCATAATTGTCTAGCAAAAAAACAAGGTCTTTTGCATGTTTTTTGTTAGAATAATCTACATTTATAATTTCAATATTCATTTTTATTTCTACTTTATATTTTAATATTTAACGTCTTCTTCTACTTCTGTATGTACTGCGACCACTTGAAGAGTTTGAACCTCTTTTTCCATTGGAGTGACAGCTATCACAGATGGAGAAACGGTAAGAGAAGTCCAATACTTTTCCACATCTTCTACATTTTTTGGTAAAGTGACCTTGTCTAAGAGAATTTTCTATGAAAGAGTTTAATCTAACTCTGGCAGATATAGCTTGTTGTGTATCTTCAAAAATATCTGGAAACTTAAATGATAACCAGAGATAAAGAGATATCTCTCTAACTCTATCTTCCGCATTCAGTAACATGTCATTTGTTTGTGCAAAAGCAGGTAGGTCTCTTGGAGGAATGTAAAGAACTTTTCCTCCTGCTTCAATCTGTCTAATATAGCGATGAAATACAGACTCAATATATGGTGAAGATATACTTGCAGGTGCACAAGAGAGGTAAAAACGTGTTTTTAAATCAAGATTGTATTCATCTACAATTGCTGCTATTTCAAGCATTGAGTCAATATTTGCAGCCATAAATGGACCATCAAACTCCATGTTGTCTGCAAAGAAAGCTAAAATGGTACTTATGTTCTCTGTTTCTAGTATTTCACCTATAAGCATGACATGCTCTAAAGATGCCATAACAGAAACAGGCAATTCAATGTTTGATAGGGCAGAGTGGAAAACTTTTGTAATTGTCTTTAGAGTATTTTCATCTAATGCACCTACAAAACCTTTCTCTTCAAAGCCGTAACGTCCTGCACGCCCAGATATCTGTACAACTTCTGTTGGAAATAATTCTCGTCTTCGTAAACCATCAAATTTGTTATCTTTCGCAAATAAAATAGTTTTAATAGGAAGGTTAAGACCCATTGCTATAGCATCAGTTGCTACAAGTATTTCCGATTCACCTTCTCTAAAGCGTCTGGCTTCTTCCCGTCTAACTTCTGGAGATAAGTTTCCGTAAACTACAGATACACGGTATTTTTCAGAAAGTTGCTGTTTTAAAGAGAGAACTTCACGTCTTGAAAAGGCAATAACAGCAGTTTGTGCTTCTATCTTTTTCATACTTACAGGGTAGGGCATCATCTCTAAGTCATTTTTTCTTTCAAACTCAACTATTTCCAACTCTTCACCAAGATAAGCACAAAGCTCTTTTACTGCGGGTAGGGCATTGCTAGAGCCAGTTAGTATGACTGTTTTTGCCGGTGCTCCCATGAGTGCATTTGCCCATGCCCATCCTCGGTCACGGTCAGAGATCATTTGTATCTCATCTATAACACAAACATCTACATCTACTGAAGAGTTCATCATTTCAATTGTTGAAGATATATGAGTAGACTCTTCGTCTATTATCTCTTCTTCACCAGTTATAAGTGATATATGAACACCATCTTTTTTTAAATTCTCATAACCTTCCAGTGCTAAAAGACGAAGAGGAGCAAGGTAGTAACCTGTTGTTGCTTCTTTTAATGCTTTTAGTGCCTGGTATGTTTTTCCTGAGTTAGTTGGCCCTACATGAAAAATAATTTTACGTTTTAACTCTCTTGCTAAAGGAAAAAGATTTTTAAAGTCGCGTATGGTCTTTGCTAAAAGTTCTTCTCTTTTTTGTTTTTCCAAAAGAGGTTTTATATACTCTGAAAAGTGAAATAAAATACGTCTTTTATTTTTCTCTTTAAATTTTAAGGTACGTGAACTTTCAATTTGTGGTGCAACATATCGTACTATATAATCTTCCATAATAGAGTCTTCAACGTCCAATTTCAGACAAAGATCTCTCATCTCATTGAGTAGGTCCTCTACTACTATTTTAAAGTGTGACAGAAGGTCATCATTAACACGATTTATATCTGCTTTTATAGGTGGCTCTTCACCTCTCCAAATGAGGTTAAAGAAAAAAGGTTTTTCATATGTAACTGAAGTGTTATAGTATAGAACTTTTCCAAAAAGGTTATAGTTTTTTTCTTTTTCAATAATGATGTGATCAGTACTCTCAAAAACATCATATTTATCACTAATATTGTTTAATATTTTTTCTATAGTATTTATCTCTATATCTGCATGATATAGGGATGTTTCAGGCTTCATTCTTCTTAAAAATTTATTTATCTCTTCTTTTGTTAAAAACTTATGATCATGTTCGTTTATTTGTGCTGTAAACTCATCTATTTCATCTTGTCTTTGTTTTATGCTTTGCTCTTTTATCTCTTGGAGTTTAGCTAAAATATGTTCGTTGTCTAAGTTCCATAACTCTTCCATCTCAATAACTTCTGTTGTACATAAAAGTTGTTTTGTAAAATCGAAATCTTTAAGAGTGAAAGTAAAACTATGCATAAACTGCATCTCATTAAGTGAAGTAAACTCTACATTTAATGACTGTTCAAGTGTCATAAGTCGATCTTTCATTCTTATATAGTGAAGTTTTGAGACAATTTTATCTTGTGTTATTTTTGAATTTTTAACATCTATAAAAGCTTCAAGAAGTAAATTTTCTTCATTTTTATTGTGTTTAACATCTTCAAGTAGTTGTAATATCTTTTCTACTTTGTCTAAAGGTTTTGATGCTTGTCCTTTATGAATAGATTTATAACTTTGTGTAAGATATGAGACTATTAATTCTCTTGTTCCAGCACTTTTTTCACTCCATACTCGGCGTAATGCACGTACCATATCATCGTGTTCATGAGATGGTAGTTTAAGTTCAAGTAGCATTATAAGTTCTATAAGTTTGTCGTCATCAACAGAGTCTATACCTTCATCGAAAGGTTGACCATTAAAGTAGTTACGTATTTTATTGTTGAGCTTTATTATATATTTTTTCTTTTTATTTGCCATAGATAAATTATACCAAAATCATGAGTTGTCTCTAGCAAAATTATGTGTATAAAATATCTCTCTTAAAAAGAGTATTAGTGACAAAACTAAAAACAACATTGCAGATATAAAGAGAATTACAATAAAGGTGCTATTGTCAAATTTCATAACTGAACTTAAAAAAAGTGAGGCAACGACCAATGCAACCATAAGTCCAGCTAAAGTAGCTAAAGCAATTGCCAGATTTGTTGTTTTTAGTCGTTTTAATAATAAATCTCTTTTATAAACTACTTTTTGACAAGGAGTATAACTTGGGTCCATTTTCTTTTTCTCTTCCAACTCAACAGCCAATCTCTCAAAACGGTCAATAATTCTTGTTAATCGTCCTACAAAAATATTTATGAGTGCAGCTATACCAGTTATGAGAAATACTGGAGCTACAGACAATTTTATGAGGTGTGCCACTGAGCTAATTACATTTGGATCACTTAAACTTTCCATCTATCTTTACCTTATATATACATAATTATAATTTTATTGGAATTATATCATATAGAACGATTGTAGAGCATTTTTAATCTATAAGTTTTAAAGAAAGTTTATAGATATTATTAATAATTGATGTTTAATGTAAGTGGTAAAATAAAAAAGTAGATATAAAAATTGAAATTTATGCAGATAAAGATAAAACTATGAGTTAAATTAGAAGCTTATAATTAAGCTTCTAAACGGAAAATATTATTTTGCAGTGTTAATATCAGCTTTTTTAGGTGTAGTTACAATTGCCATATCTGCCGATGGAGATGGCGCAATTGCTAAAGGAACCATTCTTAATACTTTCTCTTCTCTCAAGTGTTGAAAACGGTTTTCTATTTGCATATATCTTAAAAGTTCAGCAGATGATAAAAACTGTCTAAATTTCAATATATACTCTTTTTTTAGTGCAATTTCTGATTCTGCAATAGAAATAGATTTTATGATGATTCCATCTGATGTTTCATTTGTCATTTGTTTATAGTTAATAGTATAGTTTGTAATAAGATCCAATTTTTGTAAACTTGTTTTTAATATCTTTTTTTGATATTCATCATATAGCTTTCCAAATTTCTCTTTAACATCACCTTTTAAATTCATTGTTTTAAGTACAACTGCTTTTTTATGTGCAGATTTTGAAAGCATTTCTAAATGTAGTTCATCATTTGGAAGAGCAAAGAGAGTTACAGAGCTTATTAGAGCTCCAAGAAGTATTTTTTTTATCATTATTTAGTCCTAATGTATTTATTTGTTCTAAAGTATAGTCAATAAAGTATAACAATTAATTAAATTGATAAGATTTTGTTGGTATCATCTAGTTATGAAAAAATATACTAAAAAAATATCTATATTTACACTTATTACATCAGTAGTTGTTGTGATTTCAGGTTGTAAAGATGTAGAGTCTGTACCCAGTAATGATTTATATAGAGTAATATCTGAAAAAAATATGCCTTCATATTGTAAACACGATGTAGCAAAATATTTTGGAACTTACTCAGGAAATATATTTTTATACCCAATAGAGTATAGCAAAGGTGCAAAACTCATATATGGTAAATATAGAGTTGATAGCGAAAATTTAAAGAGATTTGTCTGTGTCTTTAACCCTAATGATACTTATGCAGGAATAAAGATAGAAAATTCGCAGGTAAGTACAAAACTGTGTTACCCCGAATAGTTAGAGTTTAATTGCTCTCTATATAGTCACTTACTAATTCACCATCTTCAGTGTATGTGGCTGTATGTTTAGTCCATGAGTTGTCATTGGCTGTTTTGGTATAAATATAGGTAATTAAATTTCCCTCTTCGTCATAATCCATTTGGTAATGACTACTGCTTTTATTATTACTAAAATTATTGTCTATTAACAATACTCTTCCATCGGACTTTTCATCATATGAGAGAGAAGAACTTACTGTGTATTCATCTTTCGTATTTGCATTGAAAATTAAATTTGATTCCATATTTTCAATATTACCATTTTTAAAATATTTATATACATTTGTACCAGATGATTCAAAATTAAATACTTCTCCATGGTAGTTAATATTTGGAGTTATTACCCATTCAAATTTTGATACTTTAGCATCTTCATTGTACGTATATTTCCCTTTTTTAATATAATCATGATGTCTGTATTGGACTATAGATGTTTTAAGATTACCATCTTCATCGTATGTATATGAGTTATGTACAAGTCCTTTTGTTGACTCTGAACTCAATATAAGACCTTTTCTGTCAAAGGAATATACCATGTTTCCTTCAAAAGCTTTGTCATTAATAATTGTAACTTTTCTATTTTTGAAATCATATACATAGTTTATAGAGTTTTTATGAGTCGATAGTTTTAGGTTTACTATAGGTTTGGACCATGAAGATGTAAGTGTAAAGTGTTGAACTTCAATATTGCCATTTTTATCATAATTGTTTTTAATGTTTTTATTGAATAGATGGTTACTATATATAGGTGTGTCTGGAAATTTGACAGTGATTTCTTTTGCATTTACTGTTAGAACAAGAACAGCACTTGATAATAAGATTGCATTAAGTTTTTTCATTAGGTACCTCGAAATAAATAAGAAAATATAATATCTGTTTTAGTCATTAATTAGAAGGGCATTTTTGCATTATTTTTTTTACTAACAATGCCTAGTAAAATTTTTTTGTATGTTATTTATATATGTTATAATCTTTAATAAGTAAAATATTATTTTATAAGTATTAAGGGTATCATATGCGTTGTTTTTCATGTTCTAAATTAAGCTTAAAAATCATCTGTAAAACATGTGAAAATCAACTATTTGTACCGAATATAGAGACAAAAAAAGTAGGCACTATGGATGTGATTAGCTTTTATCGCTATAGTACTTTAAGCTCTTTACTGCACAGTAAACATAAACCAGAAGGTCATCGAATATATAAAGCTTTAGCTGATTTGACAATGAAACCTTTTATGAAAGAGTTTATTGAAAATAACGATGGAAATGTTTATATCATAGGAGTAGATGAAAATGTACTAAGTGGATATTCTCATGTATCAATTTTAACTAAAAGCATGGAAATGAATAACTCAATACCGCAGCATAGCAAACTGATTGCTAAAACAAAAGTTAACTATTCTGGTAAATCTCTTAAGTTTCGCCTTGAAAATCCAAGAGATTTTGTTTATGATGGAAAAGAAGATGTTCATGCAATACTTGTAGACGATATTGTAACTACAGGCATAACATTGCAAGAGGCACAGAAAGTTCTTATGCAACATGGTGTAAATGTACTTTTTGCTTTAACACTTGCAAATGTTGAAGAGTTATAGAATCCTCTGATAAACCTATATATGGGTACCTAGGTTTATCAGAGGGTTCTATTGTATAATATGCTTTAAAATTTTAAGGATAAAAATGAAATTTTTATATATTTCTATATGTTTAGTTACATTGTTGTCAGCTGATTGGACATCTGATATAGTTGAAAAAAGTAATAAAATATATAATGAAACCAAAGATAAAACGATACTTCTTTATAAAGAAAATACTCAAGCTGTACCCTTGAGTAAAGATGAAAAAATGGCTAAAGTTTGGGATAGTGTTTATCCCGACATAGAAAAGAGTACTGAATACATAGATAAGTTCAATAATGCACCAGAATCAGCGTGGATAGGTGAAGATAAAGAAGATATTCAAAAAGAGATTAATGAGCGTTTTGAGATGATTATAAATGCGCTAATAGAAGATGATCTACTTGTATATAAAACAAAAATGAATTCTTTAAAAAAGAAAATATCTGAAAATAAATCCAATATATTGAAATATAGAGAAAAAAGAGTTGGCGCACCAAAATCGAGTAGTATTTACACGACTAAGTCTGATTTCGACGATAAAATATCTGAAACGAAAAAAGAGAATATAATTTTAAAAAATGAGATTCGTATTATTAAAGATAAATTGAAAAATAATTTTAAAGAAATTGGTGTTAATTTATCTTCAGAGCAGATTGATCTATTGTTGACAAGAGTTGATGGCGATGATATTATACAAATTTCATTAGTAATGAAAACTTTAGAGAATATTACAAATCAAATTATGTTACTTATGAAAGAGAGTAAAGAGGAGCTAACTCAAGCTAAAAAGTATTATGGGATGCATCAAGTATTGTTAGAGATGGTTGTCTATATACAGCAGCGATATATTGATAAATGTAACAATGTTTATATACCAAAAATAGATAAAATGATTGTTGATTCTGCTTCTATGATGGAAAATACAAAAAGATTAAAAAATTTAGAAGAAGATACTAGAAGAAGAGCTGTTTACGATCATAATTTAAAAGCTCAAGCTTTGACAAATGAAGTTTCAATATTGTACAAAAAAGATATTATTTCATCTAAAAACAAGATGATTGAAGCTCAAAAAATTGCAAAAGATAATTTAACTTTATCAAAAAACACTTATGAAACTGTCATGTTGTCTGCAGATCTATTTGCGCTTATTGAGGAGAGCAAACTTATGTTTGAAGAGGTAAGTAAAATACAGGTACCAAACTTGGTACCTTTTGAAAATATACAAATGGAACAAAAATACAAAGAGTTGACAGCGTCTTTAAAGAAGTAGCCTCATCTCTATATGTTTTATGCCAGCTTCATAAAAAGGTTCTCCAATGGTTTTAAAGCCTAGATTATTGTAAAATTTTTCTAAATGTATTTGTCCATTTAGTTGTATCTCTTTATAGCCATTTTCTTTTATATTGTTTATGATTTGTGTTACAAAATATGAACCTAAACCTTCACTTCTTACTTCTTTCAAAAGAGCTATTCTTCCTAGTTTTACAGATGTTTCACTTTTATAAATAACCCTAGCAGTAGCAACAGGTTCATTGTTTTTATTTACAATGAAATGTTGAACTTTTTCAAAGTCTAAAGTGTCATAGTTGTCAAACTCCTCACTAAAAGGGCAAGCTTGCTCATTTATGAATACAATTGCTCTTATGCCAAGTGCATAATATAAATCTATCTCTTTTATAATTTTTTTAATTACATATTTATTTTCTAATGACATATTTTATATTTTCCCTTCCAAAAAATGTTCAAATATTTCACTTACCAAATTAATACGTTTTTCAAAACTTTTTTTGTTGGCTCTTTCATGTACCGTATGGTCACCGTCACCAAATGGTCCCCATCCGTCAAGTGTTGCAACACCTTTTGATGAGATAATATTTGCATCACTAACTCCACCACGTTTTTCAGTTGGTAAGTTTATATTGCATAGAGAATTTATCTTGTTTACAAATTCTGCTTGTTCTTTGGAGGGTTGCATTACATCTCTTTGGATGCCACCAGAAAGTGTTGATTGAGTACCTTCAACATGTGAGTTTTTAACTATCTCATCTACAGCTTTCAGTACTCTGTCTCGCTCATCGGTATTTGTGTATCTAAGTTCAAAAGTTAAGTTAGCTTTAGGTGAAATAGTATTTGCACCAATACCTCCAGAGATTTTACCAACATTTACTGTTGTCTCTTTTTCTAGGTCAGTAAGTGCTACAAGTTCTTGAATTTTAAATGCTGCTTCCAAGTTTGCGTCTGCACCATCTGTATAATGATTCCCCGCATGTGCAGCTAAACCGACAATTTCGATAAAAAATGTTCCAACACCTTTTCTTCCAATGACAACTTCATCGTTTAATCCTGCAGCCTCAAATACCATACAGTATTCATAATCTTTTGCAAGTTCTCCTGAAAGAAGTTTGGAATCATCACTTCCTGTCTCTTCATCTGATACAAGTAGAAAGTCTATATTGTATATTTTTCCAAATTTTTTATGCACATTTCTCAGTGCCTGTAAAGCAACATAATTACCACCTTTCATATCACATACACCAGGACCATAAATCCATTCATCATCTTCTTTAAAATCTTCAAAAGTATTTTCTGGAAAAACAGTATCTAAATGTCCTAAAAGGAGTAGTTTTTTTCCATCTTTATGCTCAGATTTAAAATGAATATGGTTACCAATGTCCTCTCTATGGTAAGTTGTCAGTTTAAAATCTATATCTTTCATCCATTTGGAAAATATATCGGCATTTTTATCCACACCTTCTTTATTTTTAGTCCAGGAATTGACTTCTATTATACTTTTTAGTTCAGAAAAATCTATATTTGACATGTTACTACCTTTGTTGATAAAAATGCATATTATTTCTATCTAAAATTTGACCTACATTTTAGTCAAATATGTTAAAATACAACTTTAAATATTAAAAGGAAACTACATGTCTAGAAAAGTCGGTTTATGGATGTATCAGAATGGTGGTGGAGATCTTATAGAAGCAAGAATTGTAAGTAAACTTCATGAACGCGGAATTGAAACTGTAAGTGGTTTAAACCCAAGAGATGCAGTTGCAAGAAATGGGTATATATACAACAAAAATGTTCGATCAGATGAGTTAGACCTGTTTTTCTCATATAATGCAGGAGAGCAGACACAGTATCAAGTTTTTCTATATCAAGCTTTGAGTCGAATTATGCCTACAATTAACTCGTTTGAAGCCTTCACATTAACTGAAGATAAATTTCAGACCTCTTTTCTTCTACGGAACAACGGAGTAGCTACTCCAGATTTCCAACTTTGTCATCGTGATGATGTTAATGTCCTTAAATCGATCATAAAAGAGTGGGATAAGATGGTTTATAAACCAACAGATGGCTGGGGTGGACTAGGACTTACTAAAATAGATAGTGAAGCTACTCTAGATACTCTTCTTCCCTTCCTAAACCAAATGGATTTAAGATTCTTTTATGTTGAAAAGTTTTTAAAATATGACAATACTGACTTTAGAGTAGATATTGTTGATGGTGAGTTTGTTTCATGTTATGGACGTAAAGCAAGTGGTACTGACTGGAGAACAAATATAACTTCAGGCGGCTCTGTATTTATGAGAGAAGCAAATGATGAAGTGGTAAATCTTGCAAAAAGAGCTGCTGAAGTTTGTGAAATAGACATTGCAGGAGTAGACATTATATATGATGAAGAGAGAGAAGAGTATGTGGTACTTGAAGTAAATGGCATACCTGCTTTTGCAACACCAGAACAAGAAAAAATTGGTTTAGACTTTAACGATAAAAAAATTGATCTTATTGTAGATCTTATAGATAGAAAAACAAAATAACATTAGGAAACAGAATAATGGCAAAAAAACAAAATAACAAAAAATTACCAAAAATTGGAATGCTTTACTTAGACTATGTATTGAGATTCTTTGACAAGTCAAACTTCAAAGGTTGGCCAGATAAAATAGAGACAGTAACGTACCACTGGAAAAATGATAAAAATCGTTTTGTTAGAGAAGTTAAGCGTAAAAAAATTGATATTCTTATTGGTAATATTCCTGCAACAGCATATGAAACTTTTAGAGAAATAGCACGTGAACTTCCAAATGTTCAATTTATTCCATCTCTTGATACTCAGTTTTCAAACAAGTCAAAAGAGAATGTTACACGTTTTGCATGGAAATACGATATACCTATTCCTAAAACATACGTCTTTTACGATAAGAGTAAAGCTGAAAAATTCATAGATAAAACAGAATTTCCTAAGATCATTAAAAAGTCTTACGGTCCTTCTAACTATGGTGGTTACTTTGTACATAAAGTAGACTCTGCACAAGAGGCACATAACTTAATTGCACAGAAAAAGTACCATCCAGTTTATATGCAAGATTTTGTTCCTATGGAAGCAGATGTTCGTGTAATGCTAATAGGTCATAAACCTGTATGTGCATTCTGGAGAAGAGCACCAGAAGGAGAATGGTTGACAAACACTTCTCAGGGTGGAGAGATGGACTATATGAATGTTCCTAAAGAGTTACTTGACCTTGCTGTTAAAGTTTCAAAAGCTGCCAATGCAGAGTACTGGGCATGTGATGTAGCAGTTGGACAAGATGGTAAGTACCGCATACTTGAATGTGCAACTGCTTTTGCTGCTTTCCCATACATTAGAGACTGGATTGGTCAATACTTAATGTGGAAATTCTCAGAAGGTAGATTCCCTAAGCCTAACATTCCTCTTTATAACTGGGAAGAGCTTGGTAAGATGGATCCATCTATACTTAGAACACTTCGTTACATTACATTTGGTAAATATACACCTTCTTATGACGGTGCTTATTTCCTTGATAAAAAAGTAAGAGAAACTGAAGAGGGCGAAATGTATCTTCATGAGATGGATGAGCTATATCCAATGCTTTTAACAGAAGATAGAACAAAAGAAGAGTGGCCAAGTGAAGTTTGGAATTTCCAAGACAACTATGGTAAAACTATTAGAAAAGTTCATGTAAAGAGTAATCCTAAAATAAAAGATTCAGATGAGTCAGCAGATGCTGAAGAGCAAGAAGAGATGTTTGTTTTAACAGAAAAAAAGTTAATTAAACTTTTAACATCTGTAGAAGGTATTGGTAAGAAGAAAGCTGCTCATATTATGGAGAAATTAGATTCTCTAGAAATCATACATGCCTTAGAGACCTCTTCAGACAAGATTAAAGATGAAATTTCATGGTTCAATAAAAAATTCATGAAAAAACTTCATAAAGAGTGGAAAGAATTTAAAAAGAATATATAATTATTATATAAATTAGATGTGTCATTATTATGATATTTAAAAAATAAAAAGAGAATTAAATTTGAAAAAACAGTATATATCATATCAGGAGAGCTTGAACTTTCTTCACGAGATGGAGAAGAGTTATCCTGATCTTATTGAAATTATTAAAATTGGAACAACATACGAAGGTAGAGACATTGTTCTTGCAAAAATTTCTAAAAATGTAAAAACAGCAGATGAAAAACCAGCAATGCTTTTTACTGGTTCCATACATGCCAGAGAGTGGATAGGTCATGAACTTGCGTTAAAGTTTATTGAAGATGTTGTAAAAAACCAAAATGTAGATCCTAAACTTTCAAAGTCTTTGACGGAATCCACAATATATATGGTTCCTTGTTTGAATCCAGACGGATATGAGTACTCAAGAAAATATTTTTCTTTTTGGCGTAAAAATAGACGTCCAAATCATGATGGAAGTATAGGTGTTGACCTCAATAGAAACTTTTCTATTGGTTTTGTTAAACAAAAAGATACCTCTTCAAATGTTTATGGTGGTGAAAAACCTTTTTCTGAAGCTGAAACTTCTGCTATAAAAGAGTTTGTAGATACTCATGACAATATCACCATTGCATTTGATTACCACTCTCAAGGTAATGTCTTTTTCCCAGCTCATAAGTTTAAACATGAACCAGAGATAGATGGTACAGATATGAATGTACTTTGTGCAAATATGAATGATGAATTTTCAAAAGTTACTGGAAGAAAATATGGAATTCATAGAGGTAAGCCACCAGCAAAACTAATATCTGGTTCTGGTAGAGAATACTATTATTCTAAAGGTATTATTGCAGTAGTTGTAGAAGTTGGTACAAAAAACATATCTGATTATATGAAAAGTATGACTGGAAGTATAAAAGAAAATATACCAGCATTAAAGATGGCTTTTGAAGAAGCTATAAACTACTCAGCACAAGCGCCAAGCAGAGTAAGTGAATTTACCATTAAAGAATACACAGCAAACTCTGTGACTTTAGAATGGAAATATGAGTTAAGAGATGACATCTTTTTTGAAATATATAGAAGTACAAAAGATAAAGATGCTTGTAATGAGAGAACTAAAGTTGGTATTGTAGGTGAAAATATGTTTGAAGATAGCGAACTAACTTCATCTACAAACTATTATTATACTATACGTGCTGTCAATAAAACAACTGGATATAAGTCACCTTTTGCACCGATGGTTAAAGTTAGAACATCACTAGATGAGTCTGAATTCTTCAAAATGATTTTTGCATCAAAAGATACTACGGGTTATGTCGGTGAAAAGACGCAAGAGAGAAATAGAAGTCATTTTGGTTCTAACTCACTATTTGCCGGCATAAGTAAATCTCGTGGTATTTGTAACTCTGTAGTAAGTTTCAATCTAAATTCTATACCAAAGAATGCTATTATTAAATCTGCTAGATTTTACATATATCCTATGAATAGAGTGGCAGCAAAAATAGAAAAATATGGAGAATGGAACCTCGCATTACTAAAAGAGGACTCTTTTTCAGAAGTTACAGATTTTATAGAAATTGAAAATGCTGAATATAAGAGTGTAATAGGGCGAGCAATACAATCTAGCAATTTAACACAAGGTATTTGGAACCACTGGGCTTTTTCAAAACATGAATGTTCATTGCTTGAAGAATCACTTGAAGAGGGTGTTGCAACCTTTAGACTTGATGGTCCAAAAACACTACCGCTTGGTGAAGACTCTCAAATGATGCAATTTGATATTGGTTATGGTAAGTTTGGTGGTGGAATCAATCATAGACCTATGCTAGATATTACATATACTGTCAAAGAAGAGAAAATAAAACTAAAAGCTGCAAAAACTTCAACTTTTTATGTAGATGAAAAAGTTCAAGGTTTAAAGAGTGGATTTGATGCTGATGGAAAAAGAATATATGGATATATGAAATTTGACCTTTCAAATCTTCCTGATCCTAAGCATAACATTATCACATCATGTACATTGAAAATTAATCCTGCAAGTTCACATTCGAAAAAATATGATATCTATTATTATGTAGAATTAGTTGAACTGGATGAAGTTGACTCTTATGAAGATATTATTAATCGTGATAAAATTGAATATATTGGATATGAGGTGGCAAAGTCAGATCTAGTTAAGAATGAATATAACTATTTTAACTTCGATACTTTTTCAAAAAGTATTTTAGATACTTTGTATCAAAAAGGGGAGAAGTTAAAGCTTGTTATTAAGCCAAGATCATCATCTTCAAATGTTAAAAATAGAGTTGCAACGTGGAATGACGATGTAGAACTAATAGTAAACTATATTGAAAAAAGCCGTATACCTATGCCAGCTGTTGAAAATGTTAAAATAACTAAAGAGAACAAAATGATCAAGTTAAGTTGGGATAAAGTAAATTCCAATGACTTAAAGGGTTATTATGTAGTTAGAAACAGTTTCCATCCTCCAAGAAACTTTTTAGATGGTGACAAAATTTATGGTGGTGCAGATACTTGGACTTACGATAACTATGGTTCATTTGATAAAGAAAAATATTATGCTGTTTATGCATATGATAATGTACCAAACTATAGTGATCCTACTATAATCAAGTATAATCCTCTAGAAAAATATTAAGCTAAAATACTTTTTTAACTGCAATATCAACTCAATAACTGAGTTGATATTTGTCTAAATCAGATAATATATCTCCTATTTAATTACAACTATGATATAGTACATATATGAAAGCTAAATTAACACTAAAACAATTACTAGACTCGCCAAATGACATTAAAATACTTTTTTTAGGAAGAGAAGGAACATTTACTAAAACAGAGATAGAACGATTTTTTAAAAAATCAAATATAACTCTGGTTTCTGATTATGAAAATGATCTTGCAGCCATAATAGAACACAATATGTTAAACCCTGTGGAAGAAGATATATCTAATATGGCTTATGAAAATTCTGTACCTCTGTATAAACTTAAAGATTTTGAAAAAATAATGTCATCATCGTTAAATGATGATGAACTATTAATGGGAATTAAATTGGCAAATGATCAGAGTCGTATTTTAAGACTTTTAGGTAATGAACATATAAATAACACACTTTTCGTAAAACTTCTTCGTATGTATGAGTGGGATGATGAAGATGATGACAGTAGAGATGACAGAGATGTAATTATGTATACTCTTAGTCGATATATAGATATAAAACCAAATGAAGAAGATCTTCTTTATAGCTATTTAACTCTTAGACGTTTAGCAACTGAGGCTAATGATCCTAAACTCCTTCTAGCTCTAACAAATTTTCCAAATTTTGAATTTTCAATTAGAGGAAAAGAGAAAATTACTCTTAGAGAGACTATTGCAAGAAATGTCAATATTGATGTAGAAGTTATAAATAAACTTATATCTTTTAGAGATATGAAGATAGATCTCTCTTTATCTTCAAATCCCATAGTTGAAGTTGCTATGTTAGAAAAATTCATAGAAAAGAACAGTATAGATATGTTTAAAGCTTTAGCTACAAATCAAAATATAAATAACTATATTTTTGAAGAGTTATTGAATAAAGATGAAAAAGTTGTGGAGCTTTTACTTATTTGGCAAAATATAAATATGGAGCGTTTAGAACTTATTGAAAGTGCTGAGTTAGATAAAAATCTATTTGCATTATTGGCAGCAAATGAGTATTTGGAAGAGGAGGTTGTTTTAAAACTTTTGTCTCTAAATAGTGAAGAGATTATGACAAATCTTGCAGCAAATACAAACATAAAAAGTTCTGTGTATGAAAAGATATATAAGCAAAATATTGAAAAAACATATGAGAAATTAGCTAAGAATGATAAAACACCTCTTTGGATACTTGAAGAGTTATATAAGAACAATAGTGACAATAAGCAAATAGTTACAGCATTGTCATATAATAGTACATTGAGTGTAGATATACTAAAAGAGATGTTCGAGAGAGATGATTTTGAGATCAACAAAGGTTTAGCAACAAATTCTTCTTTGCCAATGGAACTTCTTGATATATTGAAGGTTGATACACGTTTGCAAAATTATCTGGCTCAAAATAGAGTTTTTATAAAAGAGTATGAAACTGTATTAGATTACGATAAAAATGCAGTACAATTTTAATGAATAGTTACATAGGAGAGTTAGATGAAAGCATCTAATATTACAGAAATAGTCTCAAATCTTATAGATAGAAAATTACCTGTCTTTATTTGGGGAGCACCAGGCATAGGAAAATCTTCTATTGTTAAGAAAATTTCAAAAGATAAAGAGTTAGATTTTATAGATTTGCGTTTATCTTTACTTGATCCTACAGATTTAAAAGGTATACCTTTTTTTAATGCTGAAACAAAAGAGGGAGTATGGGCTAAACCCAGTTTTTTACCTTCTCTAGAAGGTTCAAAAGGAATTCTCTTTTTAGATGAAATAAATACAGCACCTCCAGCAGTTCAAGCATCTGCTTATCAACTTATATTGGACAGAAGAGTAGGTGAGTATGAACTTCCTGATGGTTGGAGTATTGTAGCCGCAGGTAATAGGGAAAATGATCGTGGAGTTGTTTATAAAATGCCACCACCTTTAGCAAACCGTTTTGTACATTTTGAAATGGAAGTAGATTTTTCAGACTGGAAAGCTTGGGCATATTCTGCAAAAATTGATAGTTCCATAATAGCTTATTTAGCTTATGATAAATCTATGCTTTTTACTTTTGATGCAAGCTCAAATGAAAAATCATTTGCAACACCTAGATCATGGGAGTATGTAGATACTATTGTGAAATCCGGAATAAAAAGAGAATTAATATTAGATAGTATTAGTGGAGCTGTAGGCCGTGACGCGGCAATTGGTTATTTGAGTTTTAAAAAGGTAATGAAAGATTTACCAGATTTAAATATGGTACTTGATGGAACTTTGGAAACTGTAGATTCTGACAATTCAAAAGTTATGATGGCACTTGTTATTGGTTTAGTAAATGCACTTTTAGATAAAATAAGTGATGAAGCAATAGATAATGTTTTAAAGTTTTCACTAGAACTACCAGGTGAATTTTCCATAATGCTTGTAAAAGATATGCAAGAGAATGAAATTGATGTTGAAGGTTCAGAAAACTGGGGTGAGTGGGTAAGAAAGTTCGCTTATCTTTTATCTTGACGACTAATACTATTTGCGATATAATTGAAGTAACTTATAAAAAGGATATAAAATGTTTGTACAACTAAATGAGAGAGTTTATTTAAATTTTGACAGAATTACAAGAACTAAAATTGATCATGTTGAAGATGGTATTAGAGTAAGATTTTATGAAGGTCAAGACCAAGTTGCTAAATCTCAAAGATTTGAAGACATGGAAAAAGCTTCTAAATGGTTAAATAAAATCATAAAGAAATTAAACAAGTAAGTTTAACTTCTTTAATATTTGTTGGGTTATAGTAAACCCAACAAAGCAACAAGTAAGACAGGTGGGGTAATGACCAATCCTACTTTCATATATTCTCCCCAAGTAATTTTCACACCTTTTTGAGCAAGTACATGTAGCCAAAGTAGGGTTGCTAGTGATCCTATTGGTGTCATCTTTGGTCCTAAGTTAGCTCCTAGTATGTTCGCATAAACAAGTGCTTCATTTCCTACGTAGCCAACTTTATCTATTGCAATGTCCATTATCATGATTGTTGGCATGTTATTCATAACAGAAGATATAACTCCCGATAAAAAACCAGTTCCAATAATGGCAACTGCTTCTCCTTGATGAGAAAGCATTTCAATCCATGAAGCAATTTCATCTGTAAATCCTGCATTTTTAAGACCATATACTACTACATATAATCCAATGGAGAACCAAACTATCTGCCATGGTGCATCTTTCATGATTTTCATTGGTTTTACTGCTTTATGGTAATTTGCAAGAGCTAGAAAAATCAACCCACCACCAAGAGCAAATAGTGAAATTGGCAATTTATAATGATCACCAACAATATAACCTAACATTAGAAATGCTAAGAAGTACCAAGATATTTTGAACATAGTCATGTTTTTAATTACAGATCTAGGTTCTGGTAGTTCTGTTACATCAACTTTCAATGGTATATCTTTTCTAAAATAAAACCATAAAATACCAATGGATGCCACAATACTAAGAAGGTTAGGTAAAAACATATTTTTAGCATACTCCATAAAACCTATGTCAAAATAACCAGCAGTTACAATATTTGTAAGGTTTGAAATAACAAGTGGATTTGATGCTGAGTCACCTATGAACCCACCTGCCATTAAAAATGCAAATATTGCTAAAGGTTTCATTTTTAAGTATTTCATTTTGGCAAGTAGTATAGGTGTGAGTATTAGTGCTGCACCATCATTTGCGAAGAATGCAGCTACTACAGCTCCTAAAATAAGTATATATACAAACATTTTGTTACCTGAACCACCAGATAATTTTGCCATTTTTAAGGCAGCCCATTCAAAAAAGCCTATCTCATCAAGTACTAAAGAGAGTATAATTATGCCTATAAAAGCTAAGGTAGCATCCCAAACTATGTCTATAACGGTTACAACATCGTTTGTGCTTACTACGCCAATTAAGACTGCAACTATAGCACCAACAACTGCTGTTGTACCTATTTGAAGGCCTTTAGGCTGCCAAATGATGAAGGTCAAAGTAATAAGAAATAATGCTGAGGCTAAAAACATTAGTTATTTACCACTTTAGATCTTGAAAGTGCAGCTTCTATCTCTTCTTTGCTGATTTCACCTGTAAGATTAAGTTGAACTTCACCATCATCACCAGATACTTCCATATTTTTAATTTTCATTTTTGTCTCATCTGTCATACATTCACATGAGCCAGTTTGACAATTTTGAACCATAGTTACAATATTTTGTTTTTTAACTTCACCGATAAATGAGATTTTAACACCTTCATTTGTTTTAGATACATCTTTTTTCATTTTACTTCCTTGAATTTAATTTTTAATGATTTATTTTAGAAGTATAGCAAAATAATATTTATATATCAAGATATATTGATGCAATAATTTGAATTTTATATTTTTTTGCAATAATGATAGTAAGATTTAAAAGTAAAAGGCGGTATATAATGCATAATGGAGTAAATGAATTTACATTAAGAGAGGAGGTGTGGCATGCCATTACTCATGGTGTAGGTTTTGCACTTAGTATAGCTGGCCTAGTAGTACTTGTTATCTACTCAAATAGTACAATTTCTATTACCTCTTCAGCTATCTTTGGAGCTGCACTTATAACTCTTTATGCCAGTTCTACACTATATCATGCTATTAAACATATAAAATTAAAAAAAGTATTGCAGGTATTTGATCATATATCTATATATTTGCTTATAGCAGGGTCATATACCCCCATAACACTACTTGTGTTACAAGGTACATGGGGTTGGAGTATATTTGCCGTTGTATGGAGTTTAGCTGCTTTAGGAATAATATTGAAAATTCTTTATCCAAATCGTTTTGAAACTTTTTCTCTTATATTATATGTCATTATGGGTTGGACTATAGTTGTTGCACTAAATCCTCTGTTTGAAAATATGACAAGTGAAGGTTTATGGCTTCTTCTTTTGGGTGGTCTATCTTATACATTTGGTGTTATATTTTATGTTTGGGATAAGTTGCCGTATAACCATGCAATATGGCATATATTTGTTTTAGTAGGAAGTCTATTTCACTACTTTATGGTGCTATTTTACGTTATTTAGTAGAAGCTTTTTTTAATTTAGGTATATCCATATCTAAGTACGATATCTCTTTTAATATATTTTGTCTAAATGTGTCAAGTGGTGAACGAATAGAGTAGTAAGCCCATCTTCCTTCTCTTTCTACTTTTAAAAATCCAGCTTCTTTAAGTATTTTGAGGTGTCTCGAAATACGAGATTGTATCATTTCAAAAGAGTTCTCTATATCTGCAACACAAACTTTTTCATTTTCATTAATAAATCTGAGTATGTTGAGTCTTGTTTCATCATTTATGGAGCTTATTGTTTTTAGAAAAGTTGTCATGATTAACCTTCTTTTGGCTTATTTCTAAATTGCACTTTGTTGATTTTTTTATCTACTTTAAATATAAAGTTTTCCCATTGTAATGTATCATTTGTATCATTAAATTGTGTCAAGTTTTGCATAAATTTATCTTCATCAATATCTTTATATAAGAATACACCTAAGATAGTATTTGTATCTATATCATGTGTCTCTGTAATATCATAAGCAGAATCTGGAAGTATAGATGGAACCCAGCCTTTTTCTATGGCTTTGTTTTCTACTACTATAGATTTGTCTTCATATTTGTTAATTTGTACATCTGAGTAACGTTGCATAAATCCAACATAAGCAAGTGTCAACAAGCTTAGCACAAAAATTAGTATATATGGCCATTTAATATGTTTTTTCATTTTATTTCCCTTTAGAAAATAGTAAAAATATACCTAATGATACAGCAGATATAAGTATGATAGATGCACCAGAGGTAAGGTTATAGGTATATGAAAACCATAAACCAGAGAGTGTAAATAGTGTGGCAACGATACCTGAAATTATCATCATACTAAATAGTGAATTAGATAACTTTTCAGCAATATATACAGGAATTGTAAGCATCGCTATAACAAGTATAAGACCTACTACCTTTATGGCTATAACTACTGTAAGTGCAGATAGTATTAAAATAAGTGTGTAAAAAAATTTGACATTAACACCTCTTAATGAAGCATATTCACTGTCATACGATACAGCCAATATATCTCTATACCAAAAAGTAATAATCAATAATATGACACTTAAAAGAGTTGCCATGAAGTATATATCTTGACTACTAACAGCAAGGAGTGAGCCAAATAGGTAAGACATCATATCTACATTGTATCCAGGGGTTAAGTCTATAAATATGACACCTATAGCCATACCTACTGCCCATATGAGTCCAATGAAAGTATCCATTCTATGACGAGTAGACATAGTAAGGCTTGCTATTATCATTGCTGAAACTACTGCAAATAAAGATGCACCAAGAAAAATAGGAAAACCAAAATATACAGCCATTCCAATGCCACCATAAGAAGCATGAGCCATACCACCAGCTAAGAATACCATACGATTTACAACAATCAATGATCCTATTATTCCTGCTGCAAAACTTACTAATATCCCAGCAATAATTGCATGTTGTATGAATTCAAAAGATAATGCTTCAATCATTTTGTTTCTCTCCACTTAATTGACTCATCTGTCTCACAAGAACTACACTCTTGTGATCCCAACATTTGAAGTAGTTCTATTTCACAAAAATGATCTTCATCGCCATGTGTATGAAAAGTCTCTTTTTTATTTGAGATGTCATGATAAGATAGTTTTTTATTTATATGTGCCGCCTTGTTTGCATATTCGAGTATAACTGATATGTCATGACTTACTACAATAACTGTTATGCTATTGTTCAATTGTTTTAAAAGTTCATATATCTCTTTTTGACCTTTTATATCTATGCTTGAAGTTGGTTCATCCAATATAAGTATTTTTGGATGAGCACAAAGAGCTCTTGCAATCATAACTCTTTGTCTTTGTCCACCAGAAAGAGAACCAATTTTATTTTCTGAAAATTTTTCCATACCAACTTGAGCTAAGGCATTCATTGCACAAGATATTTCATCTTTACCATAACCAAAAAGTGGATTTTTACTACCAATATGTCCCATGAGTACTACTTCAATTACTTTTATAGGAAAATCAGTATTTACATTTGTGTTTTGTGGAACATAACCAATAACAGATAAGTTTTTTGAAGGAGCTTTGTTAAAAATTTTTATACTACCTTTTGAACTATGCTCTAAACCCAATATAAGTTTCAAAAGTGTAGATTTACCACCACCATTTGGACCAATAATAGCTAAAAAATCATTCTGTTCTACAGATAGATTTATATTTTCAAGTATTGTGTCCCTATCGTATGAGAAAGAGAGATTTTTAATCTCAATAACCTTCATCAATGATTTCCTGCAATTGCATTTGAAATATTCAATAAATTTTCTTCCCAGTTTTTGGCAAGTGGGCTTACTTTTATTACTTCAATTTTTAACTCATTTGCCATTACTTTTGAAACTTCATCAGAAAATTCTGGTTGTGTAAATATGGCAGATATATTCTCTTCTTTAGCCTCTTTAATAAGCATTATGAGTTCTTTAGGTTTTGGTGTTTTACCCTCTAACTCTATAGCTAACTGTTTTAAGTTGTAATCTCTCGCGAAATAACCCCAAGAAGGGTGAAAGACCATAAATTTTGAATTAGATTTTTTCTTAGAAAGTATATTTTTAATTTTAGAATCTAGTATGTTAATTTCTTCAATAAAATTTTCATAGTTTGCTTTATAATATAAGCCATTTTCTGGGTCATTTTCTGCTAAAGAGAGATATATGTTTTTAGCTATAACTTTTACATTCTTTGGTGAAGTCCATATATGAGGATCTTTAGAAGAGTGCTCATGATGAGCTTCTTCTTTATGACTATCGTGTTCATGGTGGTGAGAAGCCATATTGATTTTTTCTATATCTTTTGTCAAATCAATTACAATCATATTTCTGTTAAGGTTTTTAAATTTCTCCAGCCATATATTTTCAAACTCTACACCAATAGCAAAGTAGAGTGAAGCTTTTGCAATATTTTTCATTTGAGATGGTTTTGGTTCATATGTGTGTGGAGAGTTTCCTGGTAAAACCATTAGTGAAACATTTACTTTATCGCCACCTATTTTTTTTACAAAAGTTTGTTCAGGCAATATACTTACTACAACGTTCATATTTGCCAATATAAAAGTGCTTGTCATTATTGTTGTTAAGATTAATTTTATCATAAGAAATTATATCTAAAAGAGTTGAAACCCTATGAAGTATTAACTTATAGGGTTTAATGTGAAGTAGGGATTAGTCTAGCAGATAATCTTTTTCCCAGAAGAATTCAATCCACTCATCTGTTTCATATAGCATGAAATCAGGTTGAATAACAGCAGATTTTTTGTAGTAAATAGATGCTACTTTAAACTCTACTTTTGGGAAGTGGTTTTTTAAGTAGTTTAAAACTTCTTTTACTGTTTGTCCACTGTCTATAATGTCATCTAATAAAAGTACTTTCTTAGCTTTACCAAGCTCTGGAACATTAAAGATTTCACACACTTTTCCTTTTTGATCACCTTCATAAAGAATAGAGTTAATACTCATTAGCTGACGATTGTCAGTAGCAGATGCATAAGCATGTGCAAGTGTCCATCCACCTCTAGCAATACCTATGATTGTATCTGCATTATACTCTTTAGTGTTTCTTACCAATTGTTTAACATCACCTACAAATTGTTCATAACCATAATAGACCATATATTTTTTCCTATACAAATAATATTAGTGAAGAGAATAATGTTAAAAATAATAATTCAAGATTAAGATCTTTAAATTCTCTTTTTGCTGCTTTAATAATAACATAATTTACCATACCTAAAGCTAACCCCGTAGCAATTGATGTTGTAAATGGAATCATTGTTATAGTTAAAAATGCAGAACTTGAAGTTGCAAAATCTGAAAAATCAATTTTAGCAACATCTGAAAACATAAAAATACCAACAACAATCAATACAGGATAAATTGCGTTTGGATTTATAGAGACAAATAGAGGAAGCATGAAAAGTGTTAAAACAAAAAACATAGCTGTTATAAGTGTACTAAGACCTGTACGCCCACCTTCTTCAACACCAACTGCAGACTCAACAAAAGCAGTAACAGTAGAGAGACCAAACAGTGCTCCAACAGATGAAAATACAGCATCAACTTTTAAAGTGTTTTCTAGTTTTTCAGTATCGTCAAATATTTTACTACCTACACCTGTTAATGTACCAACGGAGTCGAAAACATCTGTCACTAAAAATGCAATGACTACAGGGATTACAGCTAATGTAGTAAAGGCGCCAAAATCAAGTTGAAAAGCAATTGGTGCGATTGATGCTGGCATAGAAAATAGAGAATCAGGAATTTCACTAAGACCTGTTGCCCAAGCTACTATTGCTCCTGTCAAGATGGAGATAACAAGAGCACCTTTCACCTTATTTGCATGTAGAATAAATATAAGTAGAGTAACTCCTAAACCAAGTAAAACTGAAGGGTTTGAAAGATCTCCAATTTTTACAAATGTAACTGGGTCTTGAACGACAATACCAATCTGTTTCAACGCTATAAATGCCAAAAATGCACCAATACCTGCTGAAATAGATCTACGTATATCAATCGGTATACTACTAAGTGCAATTCTTCTAAATGGAGAAAGACTTAATATAATGAAAATAACACCAGACATAAATACAACGCCTAAAGCACTTTGCCAAGTCATACCTAAACCTTTTACAAGTCCAAAAGTAAAGTAAGCATTTAGTCCCATACCTACTGAAAGTGCAATTGGTGTTTTGGCATAAAGTGCATTGGATGCTGTTGCCAATATGGTTATAAGTGCAGTTGCCGTAACTACAGCTTCGTAAGGCATACCCGCCTCAGATAATATAAGTGCATTTAATGGCACAATGTAAATCATAGCTAAAAATACAGACATACCTGCAGTAAATTCAGTTTTGAGATCGTAAGATCCAAAAAATTTTTCTAACATTCATTCTCCCTAGAATTAATTTGAAGCGTATTGTAACATTTTTCAGTTTTTGCATTCTTAAGTTAAAGGATTATATATAATTTTAAGTATGAAAAAAAAGAGTGATATAATACTTTTATGACATATGTAGATAAAATTGAAAAAGCTAAAGCAAAATTAATGTTGGATTATCCATATTTTGGAACGATTGCTTCTGCAATAAAATTAGAAAAAAATAATGAAATCTTAACTTTCTCTTCCAATGGTGAAGTCATGAGTTTTAACAGTGAATATGTAGACAATCTGGATCTTGGAGATGTAGAGTTTATGATGGCAAATGCTGCCATGCATTCTGTTCTTAAACACAATAACAGAAATGCCGGCAGGACACTTTGGCTTTGGCAAACTGCTACTGACTATGTGGTAAATAATATGTTAGTAAAAAATGGTATGCAAGCACCAATTTATGCTAATTATGAAGAGAAGTTTGACGGTATGTATGCTGAAGAAGTTTATGAATACTTAAGAGCAGAGATGCAAAATGACAATCAAAACTCAAGAGAACAAGAGACAGAGCAAATATCTGAAGTCGATGATGTACATGCTGAAAATATTACAATGCAAAAAGAAAATATCTCTTCAGAAAATTCTGACAATACCCAGTTCGATTTTGACTCTAAAGAACCTGAAGATTTAAATACAACTACAAATGCAAAATTAGATGAAGAGATGAAAGAGCAATTTGAACAGATATTTCAAAAGCTTAAAAGACAAGGTAACTTGCCTAAAGATTTAAAGTTTGTTGTTCCTGAATACTTTTCTCACAAAGTGGATTGGCGTGAGCTTTTGTATGGGTATATTGCATCATATGCAAAAAGCACATACTCTTTTGTTCCTCCAAATATGAAATATCTCTATAGAGGTATCTACTTACCAAGTTTAAGTTCTGATCTTCTTCGTATTGTTATAGCTGTAGATACATCTGGTTCTGTCGATGAACCGTTATTGAAAGTTTTTTTAGGAGAGATAAATTCCATAATGCAAAGTTATCCAAACTATGAAATAGATCTCATAACAGCAGATGCAAAAGTTCAATCACATGAACTATTTTTACCTGGACAAGATATGAATTATGAAATTAGTGGAGGGGGCGGAACAGATTTCCGACCGGTATTTGAATACATAGATCAAAATATAGATTATCCAACTGTTTTACTTTATTTTACAGATGGAATGGGTACTTTTCCTACTGCAGAGCCTTCGTATGATACACTGTGGATAATGCCAGAGGAAAAAGAGGTCTCTTTTGGAGAAGTTATGGTTCTTGAAGAATATGTGTAATTTTATTTTTATACTAATATCCGTTTAAGTACTTTAGATATAATTTAATGATATTCTTAACTAGGAACACTTATGCTTCAATTAGAAAATACAAGCAATCAATCATGCTTTTTAAACGCTTTAGTTATTATGCTTTTACCCTTTCTATTCCTTCTTGGTCTTGTACTTGGGTATGTAGATTTATTACCTTTAAATGTTGAACTTCATACTCTACTTATAATTTCATTTATTTTTGTTATTTTTATCTTTTTTGTAAGGCACAATGCCAATTATGCTGCTTGTCACATGAGAGGATCATTTTCACATATGGAAGATAAACTGCAAACAGAGCTTCGTGCAAATGCTTTGACTATTATGGGTAAGACAAAGTCTACATTACATGTAAATGATTTTATGTCAGAGTACTATAAAGATATACGTAATGACAATTTTGCCCGTATTGCACCTTCAGTTTTTCCTATGCTTGGTATACTTGGTACATTTATAGCTATTGCTATTTCAATGCCAGATTTTACAGTTAAAGATTTAAATGCTTTAGATAAAGAGATATCTGTACTTCTATCTGGTATTGGTACGGCTTTTTATGCATCTATTTATGGTATTGCTCTCTCTCTTATATGGACTTACTTTGAAAAAAGAGGAAATACAAAAGTAGATAAAAATCTTTATGATCTTGAAAAGTTGTATGATTCAAGAGTATGGAAAAAAGCAGAATTAATAAAACATGAACATATGCAGAGTGAACTTAAAGATCAAGAGATTGTTAAAACTTTAAAAGAGACTTTCAATATGGATTTCATTAAAGAGTTAAATGAACAATACTTGAAAAATTTTACAGCAATTGTAGAGAGTACTACAAGTTCTTTTTCAGAGTTAAATGCAAATATGAGAGAAGCATCAGCAGAACTTCGAGATACACTCAACCGTGTACATGACAGACAAGAGAGTGTTAATGCCGTTGAAGTTATGCGAAATAATATTGAAGGTTTCAATAATAATGCTTTAACTCTTCAGAAATCTATGCAGCGTTTTGATGGGTCGGTTGATCATACTTTTACTAAAATAGATTCTGAAATGGCAGAAATCATATCTAAACTTTCTACTTTTGCTTCTCTTATATCTGAGCAAAACAAGATGATAATAGAAAAGTTAGATAAGCAAAATGAGGAAAAAAGTATAAGAGATGTTTAGAAAAAAAGATCAACAGGATAGTTCAAATTTTTGGATATCATATGCCGATTTAATGGCAGGACTTCTGTTTGTATTTATTTTACTCATAGGAGCAATTGTCTCTAAATCTATAATTTTGAAGAGTAATTTGCATGAAAAAGAAGATAGACTTGCAAAAATTTCACTGACACTTAAAGATAAAGAGTTAAAGTTATTGCAAACAAAAGAAGATATTGCCAATAAAATAAAAGTTATATCTAAACAAGACAAAGATCTCTCTAGTACATTAAGAACTTTAGAGTTAAAACAGAGTGAAATTGATAAGCTAAACAAAATGTTGCTACAGGCAAATACACAGCAAGATCTTTTGAGTAAAAAAGTTGTTATTGTGCAAAATCTTTTAAAAGATACAAAAGCAGATTTGAATAAAAAGAATAAAAGTTTGAATGAAAAACTCAAAGAGTACAAAGGAAAAGTTATTGTTCTCTCATCTAACTTAACTGACTTAAATAATAGTGTTAAAAACAAAGATAAAGAACTATTAAAACTACTAAATGCTCTTGATGAAAAAGAGACAAAATATGATGGACTCATAGAAAAGTTACAGAGTCAAAAAGCGAAAATAAAATCTTTAACCGGTATAAAACTAAAAGTTGTTGCTGCATTAAAAGAGGAACTTGGAGATAAAGTAGCTATAGATAAAAATTCAGGTTCATTAAGAGTATCGTCAAATATACTTTTTGATAAAGGTTCTGCTGTGCTAAAAGAGGGTGCGCGTGTTGAGTTAAAAGATGTTTTTGAAAAGTATATTGGTGCACTAGTTACAAATAGTCAGATAAAACCGCATTTAGATAAAATCATTGTGGAGGGTCATACCGATAGTGATGGTGGATACTTGTATAATTTGGATCTCTCACAAAAACGTGCTTATGCTGTTATGAATTATCTGTTATCTTTAGATTTTTCTAAAGAACATAAGATTAAACCTCTTATGATAGCGTCTGGTCGTGCCTATCTTGATGTAATAAAAGTTGATGGTGTTGAAGATAAAGATGCTTCAAGACGTATTGAAATCAAATTTAGACTTAAAAATGAAGATGCAATGCATGAGATAGAGAAGGTTTTAGATGCAGAATGATTTTGAAGCAAATAATCTTAAAAATGCTAAAGAGCTATTATCAAAAGATTTGAAAATAGCTCAAAATGCACATGAGATATATAAAGAGCGGCAAAAAATATTAGAAAATAAAACAACAATATGGTCTAAAATCAAATCTTTTTTTGGTTTGTAGATTTTGTATTGCTTTTATTGCTCTCATTGCTTTCATTAATATCTTTTAGTTTTTTTAACATTTCAAAATTTTGATCTTCTTTTTTCTTTTCTAGTTTCTTTTCTGCTTCTTTGGACTTTTTAATCTCTTTTTTTAATCTCTTTTGTTCTTCTTTTTCTTTTTTCTTTTTTTGCTGGTAAAGTCTAAATAATTTTATATTTTCAAGATGCTTTTTATAGGTATCTGAAAAGACATGTGAACCATCAGGTTTAAGCATGAAAAAAAGGTATTTTGTGGAAGCTGGATATCTTGCAGCATCTAGAGCTTTTTTTGTAACAGAACCTAATGGAGCAGGTGGTAGGCCTTTATGTTTGTATGTATTGTATTTACTTTTATCTTCTCTAATTCTTTTTGGTGTAACAATTACATTCGAATATTTACCATAATTTAATGTTGCATCCATTTGCAGTTTCATATTTTTCTTCAATCTATTATAAATTACAGAAGAGATTATTGGCATCTCTTTTTTAGAATTACTCTCTTTTTGTATAATAGAAGCAATAATAAATAGTTTTTTAATACGAGTATTATCTATATCTTTTTTTAAATTTTTAGCTTTCCATTTTTCTAACATAGAGTTTGATACAGAAAAAATATATTGTATTGTACTGGCTTCATCTGCATCTCTTGCAATTGTATATCTTCTAGCAAAAATATCAGCTTCTCCAAAATTTGAGAGTTTATCATATTCAACTCTTAATTTCTTCTCATCAAGTTTCATATCGTTTGCGAGCCGTTTTATGATTTTTTCACTGGTTTCACCTGGATATATAACTATATTCATAGTGTTAGAACTCTTTTTATTTGTCATATTTGCAAAAAAGATTAATCTACCATATTCATTTTTATCTAAACTATACCAACCTTTTTTTGGTAAATCTATGATCTTTAGCATATATTTATCGATAAAAGTTACTGTATAACCACTTTTTTCTAAAGTATTTGTAATGTTGTCAATATTTGAAGAGTTTATATAGAAAACCGAAGAGGCATTTTTACTAATGGGTATAAAATTATATATAATGGGCAATAAAAATATGAAAATAATCAAAAAAATCATATATAAAAAACATTTATAGCTACTAATGGTTTTTTTTAAAATGATTTTTATCTCCTTATCTATATATTTTTGACAAGAATGCATTAAATTGATTGGCAAAAGCATGTACATCTTTTACACCAAATGCTTTTGGTCCACCTGTCATCTCACCACTCTCACGTATGCTTTCCATAAGGTTTCTCATAGCAAGATATTGTTTTATATTCTCTTTTGAGTATAACTCACCTCTATGATCAATGGCATGTGCATTTTTAGATATGATTCTGTCAGCAAGAGGTATATCAGCTGTTATGACTAAATCATTTTGCTTACATAGTTCAACTATGTGATTGTCTGCTTCATCAGCACCTTGAGATACAACAATATACTCAATATATTTAGATTGTCCTATATTGATTTTTTTATTGGCAACAACTTTTGTCTCTATGCAAAGACGTTCAATACTTTTTAGAATTATTGGTTTAAGCAAATTTGGAAAAGCATCACCATCTATAAATAAAGTCAAATTATCTCTTTTACTCTACCAACTTCACCTGTGTTTAGGCGAACTTTTATACCATGAGGATGAGTAGAAGAGTTTGTAAGGATTTTTTGTACTTTGCCATATGTTATATAGTCCGTACCCTGATCTTCTTTTAACACAACACCTACATCAAGACCATATTTGATGTCAGAACGTTTTTTACCATCTTTTTTCATATTATTTTGGCTCATAATTTAAAGCTTTTTTAACTGTCTCTACAGAACAGAAAAATATAGCATCAAAAAGAGGATTTAGTTTAGTTTTATTTTCGTCAATAATATCAAATGCTTGAAAATAAAAACCAGAACCATCTTCTTTGTTTGCAGGTTTAACATGAAAAACAATAGGTTTTAAAGTTCTAACAACATTCAATATTTTTTTATAATTCTTTTCATCTTTATCTGGAAGTAAATTATCTTGCTTGCTTTCGTTGACACGAGCTTTTAGTAGAAGTTGAAGTTTGTCATTAAATATAACTTTATTCCATTTTATATTTCCCAATTCAATAGAAAATTCTGAGTTAGCAGCTGTTAGTGGATGTGGTTTGGTTTCTCTGATTGCTTCTAAAAGTTGTAGAAAAAAGTTTTTTCCACCAAAGCTATTGGCAGATTGAAGTAGTTTATTGTGATAAATTTTTTTATCTTCATCACTTAAATTATTGAAGTCACACATAGTTAATTCTTTATATTGATTTTTGAAATTATACCTTAATTTGTAACTATGCACCATATATTAAATATCTTATAATATAATTATAATTAAAATGGATTGAAATGAGTATAAAACCAGAACACCTAAATGAAAATAGATACGCTCGCTATGAAGATATTGATAAAGATCAGCTAGAGAAAGATATAGATGCTATTAAGTCAACTATGCCTCCACCTAATGAAGAAGATTTTCAACATCTTTTAAAACTTGAACGCTGGGGTAAACTGTCTACATATATTGGTTATGGATTGATTTTACTCATAGTACTGCTTGAAACTTTTTCAACTTCTGGTTTAAGTTCTTATATATTTTGGCCTTTAGCTATAATTTCTGCACTTGCAATTAGTACAGGTAATGTATCTAGATGGGCAAACACTGCTCACCCAATACTTCATGGTGGGTATGATAAAGTGCCAAATATTCCAAAAAGATATACTAAGAAATTCTTTGCAAAAGGTCCAAGACGTTATGTAGATTGGATTGATTGGATGAAACCTCAGGCATGGGAGTATGAACACAATATTATGCATCACTACCATTTAGGTGAAGATGATGATCCCGATAATGTTGAGAGAAACTTGCAATGGCTTATACAGTCTAAGACACCTATGTGGCTTAGATATGTTATTATTTATGCATTTGCAGGAACATGGAAATATACTTATTATGCACCAAATACACTTAGAATTCTTGAAAATAAGAAAAATAGAGAACAGAAAAAACTTGAAGTTACAGATTTTCAGTTAGATCCTAGAACTCCAAGTGGATTAGAGTTATGGATGGATAATCTTATTCCGTATTTTGTCATTAAATTTATTGTTTTTCCTGTACTTTTTCTACCGTTCGGATTGGAAGCTATGCTGATTGCACTAGGTATTTCTGTACTTGCTGAGATTTTTGCAAATCTTCACTCATTCTTGGTTATTGTTCCAAATCACTCTGCTGAAGATATATATATGTTTTCAGAACCACATAAAAGTACAGGTGAATTTTACTTAAGACAAATCATGGGTTCAGTGAACTATAACACGGGTTCAGACTTAAAAGATTTTGCTCATGGTTTTTTGAATTATCAAATAGAACATCATCTTTTTCCAAATATGCCACTTAGTTATTATCAAAAGATGCAACCGATTGTGAAAGATATATGTAAAAAACACAACTTGGAGTATAGACAAGAGTCTGTATTTAAAAGAGCTATTATGACTATTGACCTTATGGTTGGTAAAACTAAACTTTTGAGAGTAGAAGGAATTTAACTTCTACTCATTAGTATTATAAGCTCTGTCTCCAGCATCACCAAGACCTGGGATAATAAATTTATCTTCATTTAGTTTTTCATCTATTTGTGCTATAAACAGGTCAATGTCGGAGTGTGACTTTTCAATAACTGCCAATCCTTCAGGAGCACCAATAATATTTAATGAAATTATTTTTTTAGGTTTATGTTTTTTTACAAATTCTATAGCATCAGCTAAAGATCCACCTGTTGCAACCATTGGGTCTAGCAGGACTACAACTTTACCTGTACACTCTGGTACTTTATCATAGTATAGAACACTCTCATGCGTAGTTTCATCTCTTGCCATTGCTAAAAAACCAGATGTTGAGTTAGGAAACATTTCTGTAACTGGATCAAGCATTGGAAGACCTGCACGCAAAATAGGAATAAACATTAAATCATCTTCTTTTATGAAAGGGAAAGATTTTTCACCTAACCATGTATCTATTTTTTTATCTTCTAAATTAATAAGTTTAAAAGACTCATAAGCCAATAATCTGGCTAAATCTTGTATGATTTGTCTAAATCTCAAAGACTCTGTTTTGCTATCTCTAAGTTGACTAATTAGGTTTGTTATTACTGGGTTGGAAAGTTCATGAATCATTTTGATTACCTTTATATAAAGTATTTAATTTGCAATTATATCATTTGTTTTTATTTTATTTATTAGATTTGTATTAAATATATCAAATGATTTTAAAGTTAAATTTGCTTCTCTCTGTTTTGTTCCCCACATTGATTCTGGAAAGTAAGAGTCTTCTTCAAATCTTGCCATAATGTGCCAATGTACATGTGGCATATAGTTCCCAAAAGATGCAATATTTATTTTCTTAGGTTTAAAGTAAATTAACATTTCTTTTTCAATTAAATCTAATAGTTCATATATTTCAAATTTAATTTCTGCTGGAACTTCAGACATCTCTTTATATGGTTTGTTTGTGAAAATTTTCAACCATGGTATTTCGGATTTTTCTACTTCAATACGTATATTTTTATTTTCATATATATTTGACATTATCTAACCTTCTTTATTGAATTTTTACCAAGTTTATATATGTTGGAAACTTGCTTTGATTGTATAAGTGGTGTAACAATTACATCTGCCATCTCTTTTGCAAACTTTTCATCATAAGAGAAGTTACTAAGATTTGCAGAAGTTGTGTATGCCCATTTGAGACGGTTTAGAAGCAGGAGATGATGAGCATCATATATGACACGATATGAGTGAGCATTTGGCATGATGAAGGTTGTTTTTTTTGCTCGTCTAACTCTGTTTTTGTGAGAAGAGGGTACACGTGTAAAACTTTTTAGAGTATTTAGAGAGTTTACTGCTCTAATATAGCTTTTGTAAGGAGGACGTTGTTTTATTTTTGTTAGTCTATCTGCATTTTGTGATACAAAACCGATAGTTGTATCGGTTTTTGTAAGGAAAACAAGATCTTTAAACATGAAATTTATTTTAAATATTCTTGTAGGGCTTTTGGTTCTAGTTCACCATTTGTAAGTTGCAATTCTGCAATAGCAAGTGCTGTAGATTTAGCTGCTGCTACAGTTGTAAAATATGGAACTTTTTGCGCAATAACAGATTGTCTGATTTTTTTTGCATCATCTTTACTAGATTTATTATCTGATGTATTAATAACTAAATGTATCTCTTCATTCTTAATCATGTCATCAACATTTGGACGACCTTCAGAAATTTTAAGTGCTTTTGTAGATGGTATACCTGCTTTTGTAAGCTCATTGTGTGTACCCTCTGTTGCGACAATTTCAAAACCAATATCTACAAACATCTTCCCAATAGCAGCAGCATGTGGTTTATCAGTATGTGTAAGTGTCAGAAGTAACTTACCTGTAAGTGGAATATTGTTGTATGATGCAAATTGACTTTTTGCAAAAGATATTCCAAAGTTGTCTGATATGCCCATAACTTCACCAGTAGATTTCATCTCTGGTCCTAAAATCAGGTCAGAACCTGCCAATTTATTGAAAGGGAAAACAGCCTCTTTGACTGCGACATGACCTTTAAGTTTTGGCTCCAATATTTTTTTAGAAAAGTCTACTACATTAAATGTATCATAAAATTTTAATGCCTCTTTTAAATCACCTTGAATCATTACTCTCGTTGCAACTTTTGCTAAAGGAAGACCAGTAGCTTTTGAAACAAATGGTACTGTTCTTGAAGCTCTTGGATTTACTTCAATTAGATATATTTCATTTTTATAAATGGCAAATTGAATATTCATAAGACCTACAACACCAAGACCAAGTGCAATTTTTGCTGTTTGCTCTTTTATATCTGTTTGAAGTTCTTTTGAGATAGATACAGGAGGCAAAGAACAAGCTGAATCACCAGAGTGAATTCCTGCCTCTTCAATGTGTTGCATTACAGAACCAATATATACATCTTTACCATCACAAATAGCATCTACATCAAGTTCAATAGCATTATCTAAAAATTTATCAATAAGAACAGGAGCATCATTAGATACTGCAACAGCTTCATCCATATACTCTTTCAGTTCATCATCATGATAAACAGTTTTCATTCCTCTTCCTCCAAGCACAAATGAAGGACGAACTAAAACTGGATAACCAATCTTATTTGCAACAATCAGAGCTTCATCTTTTGAAACAACAGTGTCATTGTTAGGTTGTTTCAATCCAAGATCATCGATAAATGCAGAGAAAAGTTTTCTATCTTCAGCAAGGTCAATTACTTTTGCAGTTGTACCTGAAATATTGGCGCCAATGGATGTAAGTTTTTTAGCTAATTTAAGTGGAGTTTGCCCACCAAAATGCACAATAACACCATCTGGTTTTTCTATATCAATTACATTTCTTACATGTTCAAAGTCTATTGGTTCAAAATATAAAATATCAGAAGTATCATAGTCTGTAGAGACAGTTTCTGGATTACAATTATACATTATAGATTTAACACCCATATCTTGTAGTGCAAAAGCAGCATGAACACAACAGTAATCAAACTCAATACCTTGCCCAATACGGTTAGGTCCACCACCGATAACAAGTACTTTTTTCTCGTTACTCTCTTCTTTTACCTCTTGAGGTAGTTTTGTAATATTGGTTGTTGAGTATAAGTATGGAGTTAGTGCTTTAAATTCTGCAGCACATGTATCTACTTCATTATATTCAAGTTTGATATCCATTTTTTCTCTAGCTGTGTAAATATCATTTTCATTTAATTCTAGTCTATCTTTTTTATTTATGATACTTGCTATCATCTTGTCTGAAAAACCTTCAGATTTTACTTGACGTAGTTTTGTTGCATCAGATAGTAAAGATATATCTATCTCTTTTTCACGAAGCATTAACTCTTCTAGTTGATATAAATACCATTTGTCAATTTTACATATGTCATAAATCTCATCTACAGTTAAACCTCTTCTTAAACCTTCAAAGACATAAAGCATACGACTTTCATGTGAACGTCTAATCTCTTTTACTAATTTATCATCATCACAAGCTATAGGGTTAAAACCAATAAGTCCAGTCTCAAGTGAACATAAAGCTTTTTGAAATGATTCTTTGAATGTTCTACCAATAGCCATAACTTCACCAACAGATTTCATTGCAGTTGTAAGTGTAGAGTTTGCCTGTGGAAATTTTTCAAATGTAAATCTTGGCAGTTTAGTTACTACATAATCTATAACCGGCTCAAACGATGCTGGAGTTCCAGTAATATCATTTGTTATCTCATCTAAGGTATATCCAACAGCTAAAAGTGTTGCAACTTTTGCAATAGGATAACCGGTTGCTTTTGAAGCAAGTGCAGATGAACGACTTACTCTAGGGTTCATTTCAATAACTATCATTCGACCTGTATCTGGGTTAATTGAGAATTGTACATTTGAACCACCAGTATCAACACCAATTTCACGTAAGATTTTAAATGAAGCATTTCGCATATTTTGATACTCTTTATCTGTAAGTGTAAGAGCAGGGGCAATAGTAATACTATCTCCTGTATGAACACCCATTGGATCAAAGTTTTCTATAGAACATACAATAATACAGTTATCGTCTTTGTCACGAATAACTTCCATCTCATACTCTTTCCAACCAAGAAGTGATTCCATAATCTCAATTTCATTGATTGGTGAAGCATCTAAACCCTCTTGTGCAAGTTTTTTAAACTCTTCCATGTTGTATGCGACACCTGAGCCACCACCTGCCATTGTAAATGAAGATCTTGATATAACAGGGAAACCAATCTCTTTTGCACATTCAAGTGCTTCTTCAAGATTGTAAGCGTTGGCACTTTTTGGTAAATCCATACCAATTTTAATCATCGCTTCATTAAAGAGAAGTCTATCTTCTCCTTTTTTTATTGCTTCTGGATTTGCACCTAAGAAATCAATACCTTCAAGCATACCTTCATCATACATATCCATAGCAACGTTAAGTGCAGTTTGTCCACCCATGGTTGGTAAAATAGCATCTATGTTTTCTATATCAATGATTTTTTTGATGATTTCAGGTGTAATAGGCTCAATATATGTACGATCTGCAAATTCAGGATCAGTCATAATTGTAGCTGGATTAGAGTTTATTAGAACAACTCTGTATCCTAACTCTTTAAGCGTTTTAGCTGCTTGTGTTCCAGAGTAGTCAAATTCACAGGCTTGTCCAATAATAATTGGGCCTGAACCGATAAGTAATATAGTTTTGATGTCATTGCGTTTTGGCATGAAGAAATACCCTTGGTTTTTAGTTAATTATTATATAGAAAAATATAGAAAATGCCCTTAAAAAGGGCATTAAAATTAGCTTTTAGAATAGATCTAAAGATTTTGGCGGAATGTATTTCTTTTTATGTGCAGGTTTTTTAACCTTTTGTTTAACTTTTTGTTTTTTAACAACTGGTTTTACTGCATTTTCAGTAGGAATTTCTGGATCAACTACATCATCTCTGGTTTGTTCAAGACGTGCTGGAATACTTGAGATAATAGGTATGGTTTCATTTAATTCAACTCGTTTATACTCTTCTTTTGTACTACTGTTCACATCAACCTTTGAAATATTTGATTCATTAGAATCATCTTCAAACTCTTTATATATTTGAAAATCTCTATTAGTCTCTTTTGGACAGTCAAAATTAAGTTTAGTTGTATTGCTGTCAAAATTTTCCAATATAGTTACTTTAGGATTATTTACAACAAAAAAAGTTTTTGGATTTAAAGTATTGTTATACGGTTTTATATAAGCTACTGTATATGCACTTTGTACTTCAACTTTTGTTACTACTCCTACAGGTATATTTGTAAAAAAGATTTTATCCATACCTGAAGTAACAACTTTTTCACCAACTTTAACTTTATGCCATTTCGGAATAAACTTTACAATCATTTCATTTCTTGAAACTCCAATTGCAATACCTGGAGCTTTACTTTTACCTACAAATACTGAAAAACGACACTTATCGTCAGAAGTGAGATAGCCATGAAGTTGATTGTTTTTTATAGTTGCGACTCCCGCAGTAACTGTACCTTGTATAAGACCATATATCTTTTTCTCTTCAAAATTTTTTGGTCTAGTTAAAAGTACTTGAGAAAAACTATTTAACTTTACATAAGATATTGTTTCAGCAATAGATATGTTTTCAACAGGTAATTTTGCTAAATCTGGAAGTACATCATAAACATTTTTGACTTGATCTATGTAGTGCATCTGCTCAAGAAGACGTTTCCGTAAGATACGATTTTCATGGCTAAGTTTTTCAATAGTCTCTTTTTGAAAAATATAACTATGACTTTTGTCTTCAAGACCTTGAGTAAACTTTTTATAGGTTTGCTTTATAGGGTTTATAGTGTTGAGAAACGTACCAGATATACGCTCATCATTTCTAGTTAATAATACTGTCAATACTAGTAACAGTAGAATTATTACAATTATTCTAGTCTTCATAAGCCATTTGTTGTAACAAATCTAATTCATCTAGTGCTTTACCTGTTCCTTTTGCAACTGCAAGAAGAGGGTCTTCAGCAATATATACAGGAAGTTTAACTATATCTGAAAGATATTTGTCTAAACCTCTAATAAGAGCTCCACCACCAGTAAGTACAATACCATTTTCAACAATGTCACCAGCTAACTCTGGTGGTGTTTGTTCAAGTACAGTTTTTAATGCTTCTGCTATCTCTTCAAGAGAGTCTTTCATAGCTTCTCTAATGTGCTCAGAAGTTATTTCAATTGAGTTTAAACTACCTTCAATCTGATCTCTACCTCTAACTACAGTTTTAAGTTCTTCATCTAAATGTATAGCCGAACCAATTTTGATTTTTAACTCTTCTCCAACACGATCACCAATGAGAAGGTTGAAATTCTTTTTAATGTAGTCAACAATTGCTTGGTCAATTTGGTCTCCAGCAACACGAATAGATTTACTTAGAACCAATCCGCCTAATGATGTTACACCAATTTCAGTTGTACCACCACCAATATCTACAACCAAGTTACCATTTGGATCTTTTATAGGAATCCCAGCTCCAATTGCAGCAGCCATTGGCTCTTCAATAAGATAAACATAACGAGCACCAGCATTTTCAGCAGAATCTTTTACTGCACGTCTTTCTACTTGAGTCAGTCCATAAGGAACACAGATTATAATACGAGGTGAAAAGAAGTTTTTTCTATTGTGTGCTTTTTCTATGAAGTAACGTATCATCATTTCTGTAACTTCAAAGTCTGCTATAACACCATCTTTCATAGGACGAATAGCTTTAATGTTACCAGGAGTTTTACCAACCATATCTTTTGCTTCTTGACCTACCGCCAAAATTCTTTGTCTTCCAAGTTTATCGTATTGTATAGCAACAACAGAAGGTTCATTTATGCTAATACCTTGACCTTTTACCAGTACTAGTGTATTTGCCGTTCCTAAATCGATTGCTAAATCGGTAGAAAACATTCCTAGAATTTTTTTAAACATATATATCCTTTTACCTAACTATGCAGTTTTTTTATCTTTTATATATAGTGGCTTCATACCACTTTCAATTACATCTTGTGTAATAATTACTTCATATCCACTCAACTCTGGCAATTCATACATGATATCCAGTAGAGATTCTTCTAAAATTGAGCGTAAACCTCTTGCTCCAGTTTTTCTATTTATGGCTTTTTGAGCTACAAGTTTTAATGCCTCTTCATCAAATGTAAGTTTTACATCATCAATTTCAAACAATTTTTGATACTGTTTTACTAAAGAGTTTTTAGGTTCAACAAGTATTCGAACCATATCATCTTCCGATATCTCACCAAGTGTAGCTAAAACATGTAAACGTCCTATAAGTTCAGGTATGATACCAAACTGCACAAGATCATCAGACTCTACAAGATGTAGCAAGTTCTCATCATCTTTTTTAGAGCGTTTTTTCTGACCAAAACCTAATGTGTTTGAACCAAGTCTCTTCTTTAGTATCTCATCTAAACCATCAAATGCTCCACCACAAATAAATAGTATATTTGAAGTATCAATTTGAATAAAATCTTGATTTGGATGTTTACGTCCACCTTTTGGTGGAATATTAACCACAGAACCTTCAATGAGCTTAAGAAGTGCCTGTTGTACACCTTCCCCGGATACATCACGTGTTATAGAACGATTTTCACCCATTCTAGCAATTTTATCTACTTCATCAATAAAGACAATACCTTGTTCTGCTAGTTTAGGATCACCATCTGCTGCCATAAGTAGTTTAGTAAGAATGTTTTCTACATCTTCACCAACATAACCAGCTTCAGTAAGATTTGTTGCATCTGCAATAGCAATAGGTACATTTAAAAATCTTGCAATTGTTTGAGCTAAAAGTGTTTTACCTGAACCTGTTGGTCCTATAAGAAGTACGTTAGATTTTGATATTTGAGTTTCATCTTCAGGTATATCTTTAAATATACGCTTATAGTGGTTATATACAGCTACTGAAAGAGTTTTTTTAGCATTCTCTTGACCAATTATATATTCATTGAGTAGAGCATGTATCTCTTTTGGTGTGTATAATGTATGTACATCTAAATCTTCTTTTGAATCTTCTTGTTCTTCTTCTCCAAAGAGAATTTTATATGCTGAAACAACACAGTTTGAACAAATATATACGTTTTCGCCTGCAATGAGAGGGTTCTCTTCACTCTCTGTTGCTGAACAAAAACTACATTCTTTTATTGACATGTTTAATCCTAATTTTTTCTATTTTCTTGTATATGGTATGCCTCTTTTAGAGGTCTTAATAAATTCACATAATAATTTTACATTTTGTGACGAACTTGTTTCAAAAAGTCTTTGCGCAACTTCTTGTAGAGGATTACCTTGTTCAAAAAGTTCTCTATATGCTGTCTTTAGTTCATTTATATCTTCACGAGAAAGCTTACGTCTTAACCCAGTGAGATTTAAACCTCTTAGAAGAGCACGATTTCCTTCAGCTAAACAAAAAGGAGGTATGTCTTGAGCCAAAGCAGAAGCACCACCTATCATAGCGTAATCACCAATGCGAACAAATTGATGTATTGGTGTAAGACCACCTACGACAACATGATTTCCAAGTTCAACATGACCTGCAAGTGTTGCTCCATTTGCCAAAATACAATTATCGCCAATAATAACATCATGTCCTAAATGAACATAAGCCATTAGAAGATTTCCATTACCTATTTTAGTAACAGAACCACCACCTTTTGTACCAGGGTTAAGTAGAGTAAACTCTCTAATAGTATTGTTGTCACCAATAATCAGTTCTACATCTTCACCATTAAATTTAAGGTCTTGAGGAATTGTACCAATCGCTGCATTGGAAAAAATATGATTATTTTTACCAATAGTTGTCTTACCATCAATAACAGTATTTGAATCGATAATAGTTCCATCACCAATTATGACTTTTGATCCAATATGTGTAAATGGACCTATTGTGACATTTTTTCCAATAATTGCGCCATCATCTATGAGAGCATATTTGTGAATTAAAGACATGAGCTAACTTTATTTATCAACTATCATAGCTTTTAATTCAGCTTGAGAAACTAGTTTGTCATCAACATATGCTTTTGCATCAAGATGCCAAACAGCACCTTTATTTTTAATAACATTAATTTTGTAAACAAGTTTATCACCAGGTGTTACAGGTGCTCTAAATTTAGCTTTGTCAATACTCATAAAATAAACAACTTTGTTCTCTATCTCTTCTTGCGTTGCATTGTTCATACTTTTGAAGGCAAGTACACCACCAGCTTGAGCCATACCTTCTAAAATCATAACGCCCGGGTATATAGGATGATCAGGGAAGTGCCCTTGAAATACAGGTTCTGAAATAGATATATTTTTGAAACCTTCTACATACTCACCGGCAGTTAGATCAGTTATTCTATCTACCAATAAAAACGGATATCTGTGAGGGAGTATTTTTTGAATTTCTATTACATTATAAAGCAAATTAAACCTTTTAATTTAAAATTTCAGCTATTTTATCTAAAAGTTGGTAAAAAGCCAATTATATGTTTATTTATAGCTCTATTAACATCTCTTTTACATCACTATAAACTTCTCCCTGAAAGAGTATTTCTATTTTGTTTGTTGGTATCTTTTCTACTATCAACAAAGCAGAAATATCATAGCTGCTAAGTCCAAGTCTATTGCGTAATTTCAACTCTATATCGAAGAGTGGAGGATTAAATATTAGTTCATTAATTGATCGATAATCTGTTCCCAAATACTTATTGTAAGAATTTAAAGTTATAAATTTTACTTCATCTCTGTTCATGTGATAAATATCGTTAGTGTTATAATCGATTTTACCTCTTGTGTACTTACTTTTAATTGTTGAATATGGCAAAAAATGAGCAGCTACAGGCTCTTTACGTACTTTTAATAAAGCAGATTTTATGCGCCAGTTTAAGAAACGTTGTTTAACTATTTTGTATGGTCTGTTCTCTTCTTCAAGCTTTAATCGAGCTTCATATAGCTCTATACGTGCTTCAATTGATTCTGGTTGTATCTGCTGAGATATAGGTACAAAAAGTTCATCTGCAATCTTCTTTTGCTGATCTCTTTGAATGTTTAAACCAAACATACATCCGCAATAATCTTGACGGTATAAAGAATCTTCTTTTGCCAATATATTTTGTTCTTGTGTTCCTGATGCTTTTCTATAGTCTGGTGCTAAAAATTTTATACCATATTTTTTAGCTAAAAAATCTCCGGCAGTTTCTAATTGTTTGAGCGATTTTTTAGGTGAGGTCAGTAGGGTAGAGGTAAATGTTTTTTCTCCCATTTCACTTGCTTTTTGTGCAGATACTTCAAACCGTCTGTCAAAACATACAGAACATCTAGTACCTTTCTCTGGTTCATGCTCTAGCCCACGTACTGCTTCTAGCCAAGCTTCAACATCATAATCACCTTCTATAAGGTCAATACCTAGCATCTTGCATGATCTTTTTACATCTAAAAGACGTAAATAGTACTCAGAGTAAGGGTGTATGTTTGGGTCGTAGAAAAACCCTGTTAGTTTCTCTTGAGGATACTCTTCTTGAAGCTTTTGTAAAAAGTAATGGCTGTCCACCGCACAACAGATGTGTACTAACATGTTTCACCAAGTTTGTTCCCACGTTGAACGTGGGAACAAATAAATAGTCTCGTTCCCACGTTGAACGTGGGAACGAATATACATATGTTTTTTATCATTTTGTATCCATAATGATTTTTGCAACATTTTCAGAACTGCCATGAGCTAAATAATCTCTTAACTCTTGAGCTTTAGAAGCAAATATTTCTCTATCTGTATTGTTGTATTCGTTCAATAGATTATCTACAGTTACTTCATCTTGCAACAGTTCATTGTGCAGTTTAGTGTTATTGTAGTGTTTTAGTAATATATTTGCCAATCCAATATCTGTTATTTTAAAAAGTTTTATAGCTACAAAATAGTCAACTTTCTTGGCAATATAACTTAGCGTAAAAGGTGTTCCGATTAGTGCTGCTTCAAGGGTAGCTGTACCAGAACAGATAAATGCAAATTCAGAGTTTGAGAGTGCATCATGTGTATTTGTACTTATTTCAAATTGTGAAATATCGCCATATAGATCTTTTATCTTCTCTTGTGAAAAGGAAGAAGGAATAATAATTACAGCTTTTTTATTGTTTAGCTTCTCTCTTACCTTCTTAAAAATAGGTAAGAGTTTACTAATTTCAGCACGTCTGCTTCCTGGCATAAAAGCAATGGTATTACTCTCTTTATTTCTGTCACTAAGTAATATTTCATCTAGTAGAGGATGACCTATATATTGAGCTTTACTTTTGTAAAAATCTACTTCAAAAGGTAAAATACCTAAAAGCTTGTCACAATAGAGCTCTAATTTTATTGATCTTTTGGGACGACTAGCCCATATTTGAGGTAAAATATAGTAAATAATTTCTTTGTCCGGATAAGCTTTTTTAAGTTTTTTTGCCAAAGGTAAATTGAAACCTGAGGAGTCCATAAGAAGTATTTTGTCAACATCTTTTGCAAGGTTCACCATCTCATCTGCAACTTTAAAGAACCAGCGTATTTTTTTTAAAGTATCAACAAAACCCATAATGGCCATTTGAGATATATCATAGAGTGGAGTATTATTGCAAATATTTTTATCAAATATTCCCAAGAGCTCTACATTTTCTGTATGTTTAAGTACCTCTTTTAGGTGTAAGTTTGCTGATGGCTCAAGTGCAGATACTAAGAGTTTCATGAACTTCCTTTTGTATTATATTGTTATCCAACCAGCTAAGAGAAATGCTATAGAAGATAAAACTCCACCCAACAGTGCATATGGTATTTGTGTTCTAACATGCTCAATATGATCACAATCTGCAGCCATTGCAGATATGATTGTTGTATCTGATATAGGTGAAGCATGATCACCAAAAATTCCACCAGAAATTACAGCTGCAATAACAAGAGGAATATCCAATCCCATAGTTGCACCTAAAGCTAAACCAATAGGCATCATAATGGAGAATGTTCCCCAAGATGTACCTGTAGAGAAGGCAGTTATTGAAGCAACCCAGAATATGAATAGTGGTATAAATATTGGAGATATGTTACCTGTTAAAAGTTCTGCCAAATATTTTGCAGTACCAAGCTCACCAATGACTTTTCCTATAAGTAGAGCAAAAACCATAATGAGACCTACAGGTATCATGTCACTTATACCTGCATAAAGACCTTTAAAATACTCTTTGTGTGAGAGCGTTTTTCCAAAAACAAAATATATATACATAAAGATGAGAGTAACTATAACTGCATAGTAAACAGAAGTGGAACCTGAACCTTTAAATATGTCACCTTTTCCTGTAATATATAGTGCAATTGGCATCATTAGAATTAGAACTAAAATTGGCAAAAGCATTTTCCATGGAGTAGCTTTTATATTTTCTTTTTGCATTGTTTCAATGTATGGTTTTGCTACAGCTTTTTTCATAGGACCAATGTTGAAATCGAAATATATAACAGCTAAAACAATAGCTAATGTGAAGAATGCATAAAAGTTATATGGTATAGAAGCAATAAGTAATGAAACTCCATCTCCTGAAATAACATTAGATTCTATGGATGCAACTATAAGACCTAAAAGAAGAGCACCCCATCCGTTTAGAGGAATTATGGAACATATAGGAGCAGAAGTTGAGTCACAGATATATGCTAGTTTTTCTCTACTTACTCCATTTTTATCACAAAGTGGTTTTGCTACTGTTCCTGAAACAAGAGATGTAATAGAAGATTCTATAAATATCACTATACCAATAATATAGGCAAGCATCATAGCACCAGTAGGTGAGTCAATTTTCTTACTTTTCTTACTTAAATATGCTACAAAACTATCTACAGCACCAGAGAGGGTAAGTAGTTGTATAATTGCACCTACAAGAAGTATAAAAAAGATCGATTTTGCTATCCAGCCCTCTGCAAAAAGTGCAATAACTCCATCGAAAAGAGATACAAAAGCATCAAATGGATTGTATGAGTTTAATACTAAAAAGCCAACAAATATTCCGCCTATTAGAGAAACTATTACATCTTTTGTTATAATTGCCAAAATTATTGTAAGTAGAGGTATAGCTATTGAGATTATTCCATATTCCATGTGTACCAACCAAATTTTAATTTAATAGGATTATATCATAATGAAAATTTTACTTTCACTCACCTTATCACTTTTCTTTGCATACGGACAAAATATTCCAAACAGTGAACAAATTATAGTTGTAACAACAAAAAACTGGTCAACTCCAAATGGCACTTTACAGCGCTATGAAAAGAGTAAAAAGAGTTGGCATAAGGTTGGTAAATCTATCTCAATTAAATTGGGAAGAAATGGTATAGCTTGGGGTATAGGTTTGCACAATATCCCTAAAGGTGCAAAAAATGTTAAAAAAGAGGGTGATGGTAAAGCACCTGCAGGTATATTTACATTGAAACAAGCTTTTGGATACAAGCCTTTTAATGTTGATTATCCATATACTATATATAAAACTACAGATCATTGTGTAGATGATTCTAATTCAAAATATTATAATAAAATTGTAGATAGTAGAAGAGTAAAAAAAGATTATAAAAGTTTTGAACATATGAAGTTTCCAAAAGATTATTACAAATATGGAATAGTGGTAAATCATAACCACATAGATGAAAAAGGTGCAATTAAAGGTGCTGGGTCTTGTATTTTTATGCATATTAAAAAAGTCCCAACTGCTGGATGTACAGTCATGAATGAAGGTGAAATGAAAACTATTATTAAATGGTTGGATGCCAGTAAAAATCCTATTCTTATTCAAGGTACAAAAAGTGTAGTAAAAGCTTTATGGAAAGATATAAAATGAGAAAAAATTTACTTATGTTATGTGCAGCTGTTTCTATGCTCATCTTATCTGGGTGTGGGAAAGAACCTTCTTTAGATAATATTAAAGAAAAAATAGTCAAAGTAGAAACACCAAATGGAAAATATACAACTGTAAATAAAAGTTCTGGAGCATATGGTCGTTATCAGATTATGCCAAAAACCGCAAAAGTTTATACTAGAAAACTAAATATATCTCACCGTGAATGGAAAAAACCTAAAAATCAAGAAAAAATATTTATTGCGTTACTTCAAGACAATATAGTTGATTTGAAGAGACATGGTATTGAAGTTAATGCTTTTAGTGTTTATGGTGCACATCAGCAAGGTGCTAGAGGGTTTATAAATATAATGACTAAAGATAACCTTTCTCGTAAATCTTATATGAGATTGAGAAGAAATTTACCACGCAAATATAGAAATGTAGATATAAAAGATTTAAGAAAAACTTGGATTAATTATTGGAAAAATAGAATGGTAGAAGTTTAATATATAGACAATTTAGTAAATGCTGTATTGAACATAAAAAATAATTTTAGTTTTTTTGTTTGGTAGAGGATAATCTTTATATGCAATACGTATAACTTCTAAAGTATTTTCATCTAATGCTGTATAACCAATTTTAGTTTTTAATCTTAAGTTTGAAATATCTCCATTTGGATGAAGATAGAAAGATACAACATTTGTTCCTTGTTGTCCTGTTCTTACAGCAACTTCCGGGTAGCCATTTCTGCTAAGAGTACGCTGTGTTATACGGTGTATTAACCCTAGATTTTTTCTAATAAAATTCTTTTGTGTAGGAGAGTAAGAGTTAAACTCACTACCATAAAGTTTATTTATCATATTTGCAGAGTAAGAACCACTTGATGCAGGAGTAGCACTTTGTGACGGGTACATAGAACTTGCAGACTTCAATAGTGAATTGGCTAATGCAGAGTTAGATCTCTTTTGTGGAGCTCTTCTTTTAACAGGTTTTCTCTTAATAACCTTCTTCTTTACAACTTTTTTCTTTTCTACTTTCTTAATCTCTTTTTTAACTATTTTCTTTTTTGGTTCAGCTTTAGTAACATTGTTCTCTTCTAAGTTTTCAACATATACACGTTTTTTATTATTTACAATTTTTTTCTTTTTAACAGGTGTAGGTTTCAGAGGTTCTTTTACTATTGGTTTAGGTATAGGTGGTACAACAGGAGTAGGTTTAGGTACTGGTTTTGGAGCAGGTGGAGGAGTTTTAAATTGAGATAAATTCAATGATATTTTTTGTTCTTTTCCTGAAGGAGGTGGAGTTTTCATCTCAGGAAATTTCATGAAGATTAAAAGAAAAATCAAAAGGTGTAACAGTAATGAAAGTACTATACCTTTAAAAGTTCTAATGTTATTCTCCTCTGCCTAAGTGCTGTTGTTGTATAATCACCGCAATTATAACAATAGAACCCTCTGAATAACTTAAGTTATTGAGTATCTTAAGCTATTCAATGGGTTCAAAAACATTATTAAAGGGTTAAATAGATGGCATATGACAAAAGTATAGAAGCATTTGAAGAGGCATATAAAGTTATACCGGGAGGAGTTGACTCTCCTGTTCGTGCATTTTCTGGAGTAGAAGGTACACCACCATTTATTGAAAAAGGTGAGGGTGCTTATCTTTTTGATATAGATGGAAACAAGTATATTGATTATGTTCAGTCTTGGGGACCACTTATCTTTGGTCATTGTGATTCAGATATTGAAAAATCAGTTATTGAAGCTGTCAAAAGAGGTCTTAGTTTTGGTGCACCTACAACAGTTGAAACTGAACTTGCAAATGAGATAGTATCTATGTTTGAGAGCATAGACAAAGTACGTTTTGTATCTTCTGGAACTGAAGCTGTTATGTCAGCTATTCGTTTAGCTCGTGGAGTAACAGGTAGAGATAACATTTTAAAATTTACAGGATGTTACCATGGACACTCAGACTCGTTACTTGTTCAAGCGGGTTCAGGTTTAGCAACATTTGGAACACCATCAAGCCCTGGAGTTCCTGCTGATCTTACTAAACATACACTTTTAGCAACATACAATGATATTGACTCAGTAGAAAAATGTTTTGAAGATGCAAAAGGTGATATAGCTTGTGTTATTATTGAGCCAATTGCAGGTAATATGGGTCTTGTACCAGCAGATGAAATATTTTTAGAAAGACTTAGAGAGCTTTGTAGTCAACATGGAGCTTTGCTTATTTTTGATGAAGTTATGTCAGGATTTAGAGCTTCTTTAACTGGTGCTCAAGGTATATCAAACGTAAAACCAGACATTGTAACACTTGGAAAAGTTATTGGTGGCGGTATGCCTGTTGGTGCATTTGGTGCGTCTGCTGAGATAATGTCTCACCTCTCTCCGGAAGGTCCAGTATATCAGGCTGGTACACTTTCTGGAAATCCTGTTGCAATGGCAGCAGGTCTTACTAGTTTGAGAAAATTAAAAGCAAATCCAAGTCTCTATGTATCTTTTGGAATGAAAGCTAAAAAACTTGTAGATGGTTTTCAAAAAGCTGCTGCTGCTGTAAATGTTCCAATGGTTACTGATGTTAGAGGTTCAATGTTTGGTTTCTTTTTCTCCGATAAGCCAGTGAAAAATTTTGCTGATGCTTGTTCTAATGACACAGAAATGTTTGCAAAGTTTCATAAAGGCATGTTAGATAAAGGTATTTATCTTGCTTGTTCATCGTATGAAACAGGTTTTATATGTTCTGAAATTACAGATGAAATTATTGAGCAGAGTATAAAAGCTGCCTATGAAGTAATGAAAGAAATTACAGCATAAATTTAAGTGTTTTTGTGCGATTCCATATCTGAATCGCACACATTTTTAAATAGTTTTCTCCAATATATAATCATCCATAACAAAACCATTTCCAATATCTTGAACAACAGATTTTACATTTACAAACCCCATTTTTATATACCACTCTATTGAATTTGTATTGTATTTATTGACAGTAAGCCACACTTTATTTAACTTCTCTTTTTTTGCTTTTTCTTCTACAAAGTTCAACATTTTTAAACCTAAACCTGTTTTTCTTGAAGATTTGCTAACATAAAGTTTAGATATCATAATGCTCTTCTCTTCTTTATCTACTATAGTTGACATGTACCCCTCTATATTGCCATTTACTGTAATTGAAAAATAATTATACCCTTCAGATATTTGTCTCTTGACAACTTCTTGGCTTTGAAAGTTTTCCAGCATGTATTTAACCTGCTCTTTGCCAATAATTGGAGTATAGTGCTCTTCCCATATGACTTTTGCAAGGTTTACAAGTTTTGCTATCTGTGCATCATTGTGTACTTCTTCTATTTGTGGCATTTTCTTCCCCTTGTCGTATATAAAGAATTATATAGCATTTTTGATATACTACGCTTTTATTTAAGAAGGACTTTTATGCAAAGTAAAAATAATGAACCAAAGTTAAAAAAATTTGTAGATGCTGCAGATGGATTAAGTCTTGGTATATCTATGGTTGTTGCCGTACTTATAGGTGTTGGAATAGGTCTTGGTTTACAAAAAATGACTGGTGCTGCTTGGACATTGTGGATAGGAGTATTCATAGGTGTAGGTGCTGCAATATCTAATGTTTATAAAGCTTATGCAAAACAGAAGCGTTCACTTGATGAACTTGCAAATGATCCTAAATATAACTACAGAAACCGTAACCGAAATGAGAATGAAGATGATGAGGATGAGGATGAAAGATACTAGTATCAAAATACTCAAAGCTATTGTTTTTGTAGATGTTTTACTTATTGTTATATCGATAACTTTTGGCTCTAAAGTTTGGCTATACAATACTCAAATTGGTTTCATATCTGCAACACTTGTTGTATTTGCTTCTATGTTGTCTTATCGTCGTATGATCAATACGAGTATAGCAAATGGAGTAGGTGAGATAGATGATTCAAAAGATGTCATAGACAAACTTGACGATCCACATGATTTATACAGTGAAGATGTTGTACAAGAAGAAGAAAATTTTGCTGATGTTGTTAAAGAAGAGAAGGCAAAGCAAAAACAAAATAGACGTTCTCTTGGTCAAACCTTAAAAGATTCCAAAGCAGCATTCTCTTTGTATAGACTTGGCGCATATGGATTGTTAGTTTTAGGTTTTATGTATTTAAATCGTCATGAACTATTGCATATTCCAAGCTATATAATTGCTTTATCATTACCACCACTAATAATTGTAGTAATTTTATTAACACAAAAAGATACTTCACAAAAAGAGAACCATATAGAAGATTAGATAAAATAAGTTTATGAAAAAAGGACTTATTTTATGAAAAAAACATTTTTAATATCACTTTCATTATTTACATTCTTATCTGCACAAACTATTAAAATTATAGATAAACCTATTGATTTTGGAGCAGATAGAATTGCAATGACAAAATCATACATAAAACAGCACTATGGGAAAGATGTAAAGAACATTAAGATTACACCAAAAATAATTGTACTTCATTGGACTGCAGATATGAGTTTTGATAGATCTTTTAAACGTCTTCAACCTCAAAAACTTTTTACAGATCGTAAAGATATTGCAAAAGCTTCACTACTTAATGTTTCGGCACAATTTTTAATTGCACGGGATGGAACTATATATAGACTTATGCCTGAAAATTGGATGGCTAGACATGTTATAGGATTGAATTATTCAAGTATTGGTGTAGAAAATGTTGGAGGAAAAGGTAACAAAAAAGATGATTTAACACTTGCACAAAGAAAATCTAATATAGCTTTAGTTAAATATTTGAAAGCAAAATACCCAAGCATTGAGTATCTTATAGGTCATCATGAATATAGACAGATGGAGAGTACCTCTTTATGGCTAGAAAAGGACAAAGGTTACAGAACAGTGAAGTCAGATCCAGGTGATAAGTTTATGTCAGATATACGTAAAGCTACAAAAAATTTAAAATTGAAAACTCCTCCAAAAGCGAAATAATGAACTCAGCATTTAGTACACTAGATTGGAGCATATTTTTTGCATATTTTTTAGTATTAACCGTTACATCAGTGCTTTTGTCAAGAGTTAAAGTAAAAAGTACAAGAGATTATTTTGTAGGTGGAAATTCTGTACCCATGTTTGCAGTTGCCATGTCAGTCTTAGCAACTTCACAATCTGCAGCTACATTTTTGGGTGGACCAGAGTATTCATATAGTAAAGATTTAACTTTTTTAGGGTTTTATATCTCTGCTTTTTTTGCTGTGTTGTTTGTTGCAAAAGTACTTATACCACGTTTTTATGCAATTAATGCAGTAACTGTATATGAGTTACTTGAAAAACGTTATGGTCAATCTGCAAAAAAACAAGCAGGCATTATGTTTTTGGTTGGACGACTCTTTGCTTCAGGTGCAAGATTATACATAGGTGCACTTGCTATTTCAATGATACTATTTTTAGATATTGAAGCAGTGCATGTAGCCATATCTATAGCCATTCTAATGTTTGGTGCTTTGGCCTATGCATATTTTGGTGGTGTAAAGTCAGTAATCTTTTCAGATATTATTCAAGCTATAACATACATTGGTGCAGGTATTGCTGTGCTTGTTTACTTGTACATAAGTATAGATAGTGACTTCTATACAATTATCTCAACACTTGAAGCAAACAACAAACTCAGACTACTTGACTGGTCACTCTCCGGTGGTTTTTCTGTTTGGTCATTGATTGGTGGATGGTTTCTTTTAAATATAGCAGCATATGGTTTAGACCAAGATATGACTCAGCGTGCATTGACCTGTAAAGATACAAAAGAGGCTCAAAAATCTTTAATGATGTCCATATATATTACTATTCCTGTTGCTCTATTGTTTCTTCTAATTGGATTGTTACTTTATATACTCTATCAGCATACGTCAATATCAGCACATACAGGTAATGTAGTTCAAAGTTTTGAAGGTGAAAAAATAACCATTTTTATGTACTATATTTTGAATGAAATGCCAGAAGGTATGCGTGGTCTTGTAACTGTTGGTGCTGTGGCAGCTGCACTCTCTTCTTCAAATTCAGTGTTAGGTGCCATGTCTTCTGTTGCTATTGAAGATCTTTATAAACCTTGGAAAAAAGCTAGATCGTCAGTAGATGAAATGCATTTTGTAGATGCAGGAAGAAAAGCTGTACTATTTTTTGCAGTAGCTCTTTCCCTTATGGCTATGTTGTCTTTTTACTGGCAAAAATATACAGAATTACCACTTCTGAGCTTTGCTCTTGGTGTTATGGCTTTTGCATATACAGGTCTTTTGGGAGTCTTTGGAGCAGCTATATTTACAAAACGTGGAAACAAAAAAACAGTGCCATTGGCATTAATTGGCGGTTTTATGACTGTTTTCTTACTTCAGCCATACATTGCAGGTAGTTACATAGGCTCATACCTCGGATTCACAGTAGGTTTCGCATGGCAGATTTTAGTAGGAACTGCTGTGGCTTTTTCTATTATGCTTATGGGAAAAGATGAAGATAAACAGTAGTTTTAGACTTGAATCAAAACTTATATATTAAAAGTTTTCTAATGCCACGATCGTCTAAATAAATATCTTTCAGATAAGACATATTTAAATTCATTAATGCTTTTAGTGAATTTTTATTTTCAGGATTTGCTGTTGCATATATATGTTCAAAATTTAATTCATTATTTGCCAGATCTATTTGTGCTTTTCCTATCTCTTTTGCATATCCATTACCCCAAAACTCTTTTGCCAACATAAAACCAATTTCACAATCATTTTCATTGAATTTTATAAGTCCTGCTAAACCTATGAGTGTGTTATCTTCTTTATCAAATAAAACACCTATACCTACTTTTGAACTAGCTTTGGCAAAATATTTGTCTATAAATATTTCTGATTCCTCTAATGTAAAAGTTTTTCCTGCAAATGCATATCTCATAACATCAACATCTGAAAAAATCTTTTTATGTAACTCTTGTATGTTTGAATTTTCTAAGGTTTTGAGTATAAGTCTTTTACTTTCTAAAATAATCATATATTTATGCCTTTAATGTTTCATATGAGAGATAATAATATCATAAAAATATGTCAAATCTAGTACATATTGAGATAAAAAAAGGTAAGATTATAAATAGTAAATTAAATATAACACTGAAAGAGTAGTATGCATAGGGAATTATACATAGGTGTCATGTCAGGTACATCTCTTGATGGTGTAGATGTTGTTTTATGTGAAATAGATGAGTATTCATGTAAGTTAATATCTTCTTTGGAATATCCACTCTCTTCTACATTGAAATTTGACATTTTACATATGATAGATGGTACAAACTCATTGAGTGAGGTAGGGCAAATTGATCATCGTTTAGGTTTACTCTTCTCTGAAGCAATAGAGTCATTACTCATACGTGAAAATATAGAGAGAAGTACTATAAAAGCTATAGGCTTACATGGACAAACACTTTGGCATGAACCTAAGGGGAAGTATCCTTTTTCAATGCAGCTTGGAGATGCCAATATTGTATCAGTAAAAACAGGCATACCAGTGGTTTCTGACTTTCGAAGAAAAGATGTTGCACTAGGTGGAGAAGGTGCTCCTTTTGCTCCTGCTTTTCATGAGTTTTTATTTTCAAATAAAAACTCAAATGTAGCTGTTGTCAATATAGGTGGTATGGCAAACATTACTGTACTTGATGATAAACTTCTAGGTTACGATACTGGCTGTGGTAATGTACTTATGGATTTATGGATATCTGAAAAGCAAAATTTATCTTATGATAAAGATGGTATATGGGCAAAATCTGGAGATATTGACTATCTACTTTTAGATACTATGCTTGAGGATGATTATTTTTCTTTATCTTACCCTAAAAGTACAGGTCGTGAAAAGTTCAATAAAGTCTGGCTTGAAGATTGTATAGTTCGAAGAGGAAGTAAGGTGTGTTCTTTAGTTTTAGATGAAGATGTGCAAAGAACACTTCTAGAATTAACAGCACTTAGCATAAGCAATGAAGTATTAAAATTTAATAGAGATGAAGTTTTAATTTGTGGTGGTGGTGCTAAAAATCTGTTTTTAATTGAGAGATTAATGGCTCTTCTTCCAGAGGTTGAAGTGAAGATTGCTGATTATGCGGATGATATTGAGGCGATGGCGTTTGCTTGGTTGGCGTACAAGCGTATTCATAAAGAAGTTGTAAATTTGAAGGATGTCACTGGTGCCAGTGACAATGCAATATTGGGTGCAATATATGAGTAGATATACAATACAAGTTTACTCTTCATATCAAATTGCTCTGCTCTCCCATCAATTGCTCTGCTCTGTCACTGTGAACACCCTTGAAAGCGAAGCGATTTGAGAACATTGACGCTTTTGTTCTACTTTTCTAAAAAGTGGAGAGAGAAAGAATCCACAGTTTAAGCAAGAGGAAGTTTATTGAGTTTCCTTTTATTTAAATTGTGGCGTTCTTCTCCCTTCATTTTTTTAGAAAAAACGAAGCAAAAAATCGTCATCTCTCTCGAATCGCTTCGCTTTCAAGGTCGTTCGAGATGACAAAAGAGCAATTTATGGAAGAGAAGAACGAAATGTTAAAATTAAAGGTTTAAATTGAAACAAATAAAAGAATGGCTAAAAAGCATAAATTGTGATGGTGAACTTGAAGCTATAACAGGCGATGCAAGCTTCAGAAAATATTATAGATTAAAAAGTTCAATGCACTCAGGTATAGTTATGGACTCATCATTACAAAAAGAGAGTATAGCTCCATTTGTAGATATAGAACATAGACTTTATGAAGCAGGGGTTAGAGTAGCCAAAATATTTACTTATGACATGGAAAAAGGTTTTGTATTTTTGGAAGACTTGGGCAATACACACCTCTACGATATCATAAACGATGACTTTGAACTTTTTTACAATAAAGCCATAGATACCATAGTAAAAATGCAAAATACAGATACTGAAGGTTTACCTCTTTATGACAAAGAGTTTTTACATTTTGAAATGGACTTAATGAAAGAGTGGTATATAGAAAAATATTTAGGTATTACTTTGAATGAGACTCAAGAGAGTATGTTAAAAGAGACTCTTGAAAGCATAAGTTCAGTAGTACTTTCTCAACCTCACGATGTTTTTGTTCATAGAGATTTTCATTCAAAAAACTTAATGTTTGGATGTAGTGAAGATATAGTTGTTATAGACTACCAAGATGCAAGAGTAGGTCCTTTAACGTATGACTTGGTTTCACTACTACGTGATGTTTATGTTGAATTTGACATTAAAGATGTAGAACGTTTAGCTCTACGTTTTAAAGAGATAAAAGGCATAAATATTGATGATGAAACATTTATGCGTTGGTTTGATTTCATGGGATTACAAAGACATATTAAAATTTTGGGTATATTTGCACGTCTAAATATACGTGATGGAAAAAAAGACTATTTGGAACATATTCCTCTTACTTTAAAATATGTTTTAGAAATTGCTTCAAAGTATGAAGAGACTCAATCGTTAGCTAAAATGATAAAGGAAATTTCATGAAAGCAATGATACTCGCTGCAGGTCTTGGAAATAGAATGAGACCACTCACTGACAAAACTCCAAAACCACTACTTAAAGTTGGAGGAATACCGTTAATAGTATGGCACATAGAACGCCTAGCTCATGATGGTTTTAAAGATATAGTTATAAATATTGCTCACTTGGGATACCAAATACCAGAAGCTTTGGGTGATGGCTCACAGTGGGGTGTAAATATATCTTACTCAGATGAGCAAGAAGAGGGTGGTCTTGAGAGTGCCGGTGGAATTGTAAAAGCACTACCTCTATTGGGAGATGAAACTTTTCTTGTAGTAAATGGAGACATATTTACTGATTATAATTTTAACTACAATAAAACTTTGCCAGAAGGTGTACTGGCTCATCTTATATTAGTTAAAAACCCTAAACACAATCCTGATGGAGATTTTGCTCTTCGTGATGGTTTCGTTGTAGATAGCAAAGCATATACATTCTCAGGTATTGGTTACTACTCACCTAAACTTTTTGAAAATGTACCATATGGAAAAAGTAGCACAATACCTTTGCTTAGAGCTGCTATGAAAGAGGGAAAGATAACAGGTGAGTTATATGAGGGAGAATGGCTAGACATTGGAACTCCTGAAAGACTTGAACTGTTAAATGCCCAACTTTTCAATAGTAATTAGATACAATAGAATCAGTAAATTTTATAAATAAAATAGAAGGAAAAAATATGAAAAAAACAAAACTTATATCAGCAGCGGCTTTAACTTTGTTATTGATGGTTGGATGTGCTACAAATGAACCTAAATTTAATGTAAATGACACCATGACTGTTATGCATGATGACAAAGCATACAACATACCTAAAGGCTCACATTTATCTCCATTTACAGATAGTAAAGTTTTAGAAGTTTATACTAAAGCAGGTCTTAAAAATTGTGAAAAAGGTGCTTTAACATGGGAAGAAAATTCTGTTTCTGAAGAGATCGGCATAGCTATTAAACAGGGAGATAAAGATATATTTAAAAAGTTAGCAAAAGAAAATAAAATTGGTTGTGTTAAGCCAAGTAAGTAGTATTTAAAAAATATTAAACAATCACTACACAATATTTTCATATAATCTCTAAAATTAAATAAGGATTTTTATGAAAAAAAATATAATAATTTCACTAACTTTACTTGCTGCACTTAATACTGCAGCAGTAGCAAACCAATACAACAGACAATCTGTCCCCGCGTCATATCATCAAGTTCCACAAAGCCAATCTCATTTTTATCTTGGTGGAGCTTATGGTCTTGTAAATGCAGACGATAACTATTTCTATACTCCTGGTGTATTAACAAATACAGATATTGATTATGATTCATTCATGTTTCAAGCAGGATACGAATTAAATCCATATGTAGCAGTTGAATTTAGATATTGGTTATCTGTTGGAGATGGTGATTATTCTTTATCTGACAATCATGTACCGGCTTCAGGAAGCTACAGTGATTTTGATGCATGGGGTATCTATTTGAAACCACAGTATCCAATTACTCCAGAATTTACAATATATGGTCTAATGGGTATGGCAGGAGTCAAAGTAGATGGTGAACAATATTGGAAAATAGTTGATGATGTTAGTTTCTCTTGGGGACTAGGTGCATCTTTTGACATAACACCTGAAGTGGAAGTTTTTGTAGATTATGTTCGTCTTTATGATGATACATATACAGGATATTATGACTATTATGGTTATTCATACAACAATATAGAAAATACTGTTGTAGATTCATTCAACTTTGGTGTAACTTACAAGTTCTAAAAGATGAAAACCTAATACTTCTTGTTTGTATGAACAAGAAGGTCTTTTTCGCTCAGGTTATCTATGAGCGTTGTTAAATTTCTCATAGAGTAAAGTTTTAAACTTTCGCTTTTCGCTTTTTTTAATTCAGATGAAAATTTATTTTTAGAAAAGATTACAAAAGTTTCAATATCTAGTTCTGCTTTTTCACATAACTCTTTCAATTTAGTCAAATCACTTTTATTAGCTTTTGATTTAGAATATTTACAAAGACCTGCAATCATTTTTCCAGATTTTCTTTTTGCCAATATGTCTATCTCTACATTTTTATCCCAGTATGAACCAATGGTAGATACATACCCACCATTAAGGTCAGACTTAAAATTATTTCTGAGGAGTTCCATAACAAGTTTGTCATAAATAAGATTTGAGAATTCATTTTTATGGTTTGCCCAATGATCTTTCATCTCTTTGTAGTCTCCATCACGTATGCTTTTATAGTAAGGAGAAATATTAGAAAACCAAAAACGCATAAAAGGTTGAGAAAACATGAGTTTATCAGAATTACCATCACTCTCATCAACAGGTTTTTCTACAGATTTATCGAAAGATAGAAGTTCACTTTTAATTAGAAAATCTATTGCCTCTTCACCTTCTTCTCTTTTAACATTTGCTTTCTTAAATGCAGAATGTTCACGTCTATCACCAGTTGCAATTGCAGTAAGAAGTGAATGGTAAATGTTGTTACTTTGAGTTGTTTTAGTTATGTCACCATGAATATATCGGTAATTTTCTAAAACTTTTTCTTCTATGAGTTCATCTAAAGGTTTAAACATATTTACTTTCCATCCCATTCCACCAAAAACAGAAAAGTACTCTACAGCCTTTTCAAAGTCAGTAGCATTATTTTGAAAACAGAAAGAGCGAAATTGTTGTAATAGTGTTGGTTGTTTAGACATGAGTATGAACCCTTTGTTTATTTTTCATATTATAACTTATTTCTCTACTATTGCACTATTTGCTTAGCGTTTATCTATTAATTTAAATTTCAATGATCTACTTTAGTTAGTAACCTGTATCTTTATGCAACTTATCATTTTTTTAAATTTTATTTTTAAAAGTGATATTTACAAGAAGGATAGTAATTGGTTATAATGATTTTTTATATTATAAATTTAAGGATATTCATGAAACAAAACAGATTATTGATAGCATCAGCAGCATTAGTTGGCCTTTTGGCTTTAAGTGGTTGTGCAAGTACATCGGAGACTATGATGCAGCAAGGGTATGGTCCAGACTATTCTCACGGATATGAAGATGGATGTAATAGTGGTAAACAAGCAGGTGGAAGCATGTTTGATCAGTTTACTAAAAATGTTAACCAATACGACAAAAATCACAAATATCGTGAAGGTTGGAATGACGGATTTAGAGTTTGTAACGGACAAGAAAAAGAGATGCTACATAATATAGAGAGTGCACAGCGCACAAATGCAGAAGAACACATTGCAGACGAGTTACATAACAGATAATATATTTTAAAAAGATTTTTATAAAAAAGAGATTGTTAAAAAAGAGTATAAAGGATATAAATATACCGATATACTCTTTTATTATAAATTAGCTTCTAATTATAATATGCTTTTTGGATTATATCCGTATTGATTTGCCTCTGGCTGAGAATCTTGTACAAAAAAGTATAGAAGTACAAGAATACCAATAACAGGTATGAAAGCGATCAAATACCACCATCCACTTTTACCAATATCGTGCAGTCTTCTTATTGCTATTGCTATAGATGGGACTAGTAGTGCAAGAGCAAAGATGATTTGTAGAAATCCACCTTGTCCTACCTGATCAGGTGTTGCTCCAAGCATAGGATTTATAAGGAATGTATCTACAAGAGCAAGAATTAGGTTTGCAATAAAATAGAAAAGGGCAAAATACCAAAATTGACTGCGTGAAGCTCTACCATCAAATTTAGCATAGCTATTTTTAATTGTATCCATAAAATAACGGTTGAATTTTTCCATAATATCCTACTTTAAATTATTTATATTTTTAATGTCTTGCGCTGAAAGGGAAGCCGCAGCACTGTTGACAGCATTCTGAGCTGTGTAATCTATTTTTCTATCTTCATAGCTTCGACTGTCATACATGTTGTAACTGTCTCCTGCACATCCTGAAAGTAGTGTAGCCGACGTTATTGCAATTAACGATAAAAGTATTGTCTTTTTATATATCATATTATTTCTCCAAATATTAAAATTTTACTAAGCATAACACTTTTTTTTGAAAATGTAAATATCATTTTATATATAATGTTAAGTCAAAATGATAAGTTAAATTTTTTCCAAATATTTTGCCACAGCATCTTCATCATTGGAGTGCGGCAGTATTATGTTTGCTACAGCTTTTACTTCATCTAATGCATTTGAAACTGCTACAGAAGTACCTGCTAGTTTGAACATCTCTATGTCATTTATTGAATCACCAAAAACTGTAAGATCTGAAGGTTCTTTTCCTATGTACTCAAGAACTTTTTGTAGGGCATGAGCTTTGTCTCCCTCAGGGTGAAGAATGGTCAAAAACCAGCCATCTGAATACTTTTCAGGTGATAGTTTATACTCCAATTCTTTACCAAAGGTTTGTTCCAAATGTTTGGTCAACGGCAGTAGAGTATTGTACTCTCCAAAATAAACCAGTTTTAAATTCATATCCATAGATCGTATGTTTTCACAAGCTTGCATACGAGGATCATTTCTATAATTTTTTAAGACAGACTTTTGATAATAGTTTAGTGTTGATGGAAATAGAAAAGCTTCATTTAGATCCATATCTTTTATAGCAATAATAAAAGGGTATATTCCATATTTAGCCCCTTCATCAATTATTGCATCACCTAACTTTTTATTTACTAATTTTATATCAATTAATGTTTTATCGGGTGAAACAATCATAGTTCCATCTAGTAGTATCATTGGTGCTTCAAGATTTAACTTAGAAAGAAAATCATGAGTTTGTTGAAATGATCTTGCTGTAGCAACTGAAAGCATATTGTTTTTACATTTTTCATTCCACACTTTGGTACTAAAACTTGATACAGATTGGTCTGTTCTTAAAAATGTATGATCTAGATCTGTTATATATATTTTATTCATTAGCTTGAAAACCCACTTTTAAATCCACCTTTTTCTTGAACAATTGATTTTTGTTTCTCTTTTCTTTTTGTATCTTTTTCTACAAATATTTTTTTGCGTGTTTTTGGATCCATCTCTGTATAGTACATAACAGCAGAATAAGTACTAGGCGTTGGTGTAAAAATTTGTGCTTGTTCTGGATTCATTTTCAATTCATTTGTTGTGAAATCTTTGAGTTCATGCATGTCATGTTCTGTACAACCTGGATGTGCAGCAATTAGATAGTAAGTAAGAAATTGCTTTTTACCCATATCTTTATTTAGTTTGTCATATAACTTTTTAAAATCAACTAAAGTTTGTTTATTTGGTTTTCCCATAAGTTCAAGAACATGTTGCTGCGTATGTTCAGGTGCAACTTTCATTTGTCCGGATATGTGGTGTTTTACCATCTCTTTTAAGTATGAATAACCATGTTTTTTGTCTTCTGTTATGAGGTCATAACGAACACCAGAAGCAACAAATGCTTTTCTTACACCTTCAACTTCTCGAATATTTCTAAGCAAATTAATATTTCTGCCATGGTCTACTTTCATAGAAGAACACAAACTAGTTGCATCTACACAACGTTGGTGGTCACAAGTACCAAGTTTTAATTTTTTGTTACACTCATAACCATACATATTTGCTGTTGGTCCACCTACATCTGAAATAATACCTTTGTAGTCATTGTACTTGTTGAAATCTTTTGCTTCTTTAAGAATGTTAGTTTCAGATCTTGTACGTATGGTTCTTCCTTGGTGAACTGCAATAGCACAAAAATTACACTCTCCCCAACAGCCATGATGTGTCATAATTGAAAATTTAATAGTCTCTAAACATTTTACTTTTCCATCTTTTGCATAGTAGGGATGTAACTCTCTCGTAAAAGGTAGATTTGAATTTGCATCCATCTCATCTTCATTCAAGTAGTCACAAGGAGGATTTTGAATTAAAAATCTTGTATCAACAGGTTGGCAAAGTCCAGTAGCAGATAAGGGGTCCATATTGTCATAAAAATCATCAAAAAGATCTATATATTTCTCTTTAACTTCTAAACAATCTGCGTGAGATGGAAGTTGGATATACTCATGATTTGGCTCTTTAGATATATAACAAATACCTCTTATATCTCTGTAATCACGCTCCTCTTCAAGTGCTTTAGTAAGTTCCTCAAGAGCAATTTCACCCATACCATAGATGAGTATATCTGCTTTGGAATCAAAAAGTATTGGTTTTCTAAGTTTATTTGACCAGTAGTCATAGTGGCTAACACGTCTTAAACTAGCTTCAATTCCACCTAGTACAAGGGGTACAGTATTTTTAAAATATCTTCGTATAAGGTTACAATAAACAGATAAAGCTCTATCTGGTCTTTTATTGTTTTTGCCACCCGGTGTATAATCATCTGAGTTACGAAACTTTTTTGTTGCAGTATAGTTTGAAACCATAGAATCAACTGAACCACCAGAAATACCCCAATATAGACGAGGTTCACCTAAACGTTTTATATCTACATCAGAATTAATATCTGGTTGTCCTATCATACCTACTTTATAGCCCATTCTTTGTAACATGCGTCCAACCATTGCTACACCAATAAAAGGTGAGTCAATGTAGGCATCACCACTTACAAGTATGATATCACACTGTTTCCATCCAAGAGAATCCATCTCTTTTCTTGTAGTAGGAAGGAAATCTTTTTCTGTAAAATTAGATATGTTTTTTTTCTTTTTCATATATTTTTTTCTTATTGTTTATATTTGGAAACATAGTATCTACTTACACTTGAGAGATAAACTCTCTAAATGTAAAAAAATATAGCTTCTTTAGTCATAAAATCATTATATCTAATATTATTTTAAAATGATTTACGTAAGTTTTTTACCACTAATAAGTACTGCAAAAAATCTAAATGCCCATACTGCTAAAAGTAGTATCCATGCAGTTACTGTAATGTCAAATAGTATCATAAAGTTCATACCAAAAGAGGCAACAATAGAAACTAAAATACGTAAGACAACAACAACTTGCGTAGCATAAAATAGATATGTAGAAAGCTTATCTGCTTGCATCATGTTGCCCGAATGTCCTAAAGTTACACGTGTTCCAAAACCTATTAGTATTGTAAATATAAATCCTAATGTAAGCATATGAATATCTAGAGTGAAAAAATTAATATCTGTTAAAAGTGTTACAAAATTTGTAAGTCCAGAAACTATAAAAGCAATAGGTATCCAGTAAAGTGAAGTGTGTAATACCCATAATAATGGGTTAGGGTGAGGGAATTGAAGTTTCCATCTCAAAATTTCTTTTCCTATGAGAATACCAATGGCAATATCAAATAAAAATGATGAATTCGTATATATTGTTTCAGATATAACATGAACAATAAGAAGTCCAAAAACAACTTTTAAAAGTGACTCATTTTTTCCTTGCATTGAGTGTGAAAAAAATGGAACCATTCTTTGAGCTATAGAAAAGGTAAGTAAAAATAGGTATAGATATATGGCAATTTCTGTAGCCACATTAACCAAAGGAAGATAAAACAGTTGACCATCAATAAATAAGATGTTTGCTAAAACACCAATGGACATGGCCATGAGTATCCAAAAAATATCGTGTTTATCTTTCATTGTTGTTGTTTTAAATATGTTTCCTAAAATCATTGCACCCATTAAGTGTCCCACAAAAATTAAGATCATTCCTGCAGTTGCTACCATAGAATGAATCAATGAACCCAATATGAACAATAGTGAACCAATAGCAAAGATAGTAAAAATACGCATATATACTTTCTTTTCTATGACAGGAGTTGAGGCAAACCTTGGAAATGTAGTAAATAAAAATGCTAAAAATGCTGGAGTAAAGAGTAAAAATATAAGACCATAAGAGTGAAAATGTAAAGGAGTAATTGTTAAATTTAAAACACCTTTATATGAGAGCATAAAGATTAACATTAAAACTATGGCATTAATAAAAGCCAATATGAAAAATGGTTGATGTGGTTGTGAAAAGAAGTAGTTTTCTTCCTTTTTTTGAGTAAATTGCATATGTTGCCTTTAAATGAATTAAAAACAACATAATAGCAAAAGAGTATAAAGGTTCAATAATAATTAATTAACCTCTGTTACCACCACCATTACGGCTACTTCTACCGCCACCAGAACGGCCATTTCTCTCACCACCAGAGCGACCATTACGTCCATGTCTATCTCCGCCACCAGAGCGACCACCACTTCTACTTCTGCTTCCACGGTTATTACGGCCACGGTTTCTTCCACCACCATTACCACCACCACGGTTTTGCATAGCTCTTTCTATAAGAAGTTCTATCTCTTCAAGACCAAGACCAATATTGTCTTTACCTTTAACTGAAATTTCAGATTGAACCATAGTTGCTAAAAGGTGTGCAATAGTAACTATATCAAGATCATGTTGAAGTGTTTTTACAAGATCAATTGCTTTGTCTGTTACTTTAGTCTCTGCAATTCTTGCAATAAGCTCATCTTGACGATTGTTTTGAACTTCCATACGAGTAGGGATGACTTGTGAAGCCATTTTAGTTCCAACATCTTTTTCAATACGCTTAATAGTTCTAAGTTCATTTGGACTAACTAGAGTAATTGCTTCACCTGTTTTACCTGCACGACCTGTTCTACCAATACGGTGAACATAAGACTCAGAGTCAAAAGGAATATGGTAGTTGAAAACATGGGAAACATCATTTACATCAAGACCACGAGCAGCAACATCTGTTGCAATAAAGATATCAATACCACCTTGTTTAAAGGCACGAATTGTTACTTCTCTTTGTTTTTGCTCCATGTCTCCATGAAGACCAGAAACTTTAAATCCTTGTGCAGTCATATGTGCTACTAGTCTATCTACTTCTTTCTTCATACGACAGAAAATAATACATTTTGTAGGGTTTTTATAGTCAATTAGTCTTACAAGTGCATCATCTCTTTCTCTATCTTGTACAACATAATAGTTCTGACTAATATTTACATTTGTACTTTCTGATTTTGTAATTGAAACAGTTTTTGGACTTTTAAGAATTTGCTCTGCTAGTTTTCTTATGGCATTTGGCATAGTAGCTGAAAACATAAGTGTTTGACGCTCTTTTGGAAGGTATGTAAATATGTTTTTTATTTCATCTAAGAACCCCATATCTAACATTTCATCTGCTTCATCAAGAACAACAAATTGAGGATTGATTTTAATTTTACCAGACATAAGAAGATCTTGAAGTCTACCTGGAGTTGCTACAACAATAGAAGCTTGTTTTATACGATCTATCTGTTTACCATATGGAGTACCACCATATACAGTTGCAGTTTTAAGTCCAGAAATTCTACCAAAACGGAAAAGTTCATCTGATACTTGCATTGCCAATTCACGAGTTGGCACGATTACCAAACCTTCTACTGAGCCGTCTGATTTCATCATACTCATTATTGGAAGGCCAAATGCTGCTGTTTTTCCTGTACCTGTTTGTGCTTGAGCTATAATGTCATGACCTTCTAAAACTAAAGGTATAGCATCTTTTTGTACTGGGCTTGGTTCTGTAAATCCTGCTTCTGTAATTGAAGTTAGAATTGTCTCTTTTAAATTGAAGTCTGAAAATTTCATAGTTATCCTGTTGTATATATTTAAATATTTTGATGTGGGGTGATAAAGTCTTGGCGATAGAACAGTTCTAAAGTTACAAGCGGTTTTTATTAAACCCTGTTTATGCAACTGATACCAAACTGTCACACGTTTTTTCGTGGAGGAATTAGGGAATAGTCGATGCTATTCTAATAGGTTATTACCTATAGGAGTTTGATACTCTCTTGCAAAAAGTTCGAAATTATAGCTAAATTTTAAACAAAAAGCTAGCTTTATAAGAAATTTATATAAAAAATGTAAATAAATTGTTTAATTACAGTGAAAATAGTATATAAAATTAGATAAAATAGTAGTTAAATATAATGGAGAAAATATGAAAAAAACAATTTTATTAGTTGGGTTAGCTTTTGTTGGTACATCACTATTTGCAGTAGGTACTCAAAAACAAGATATGCCAACTTCAGAGATGATAAAACAAAACAAACAAATAGTTAAACTTGCAAGCCAAGAGATAAGCAAAACACTTCCTCAGAAAGTAGATGACTATACAACATTACAAAGAGTTGAAGGTAAAGATACAACACTTACATATGTATTTGAAATAAATACAGGTTCAAAAAGTGATGAAGCCGTTATAAAAGATGATACAGAACGAATGAAAAAAGTTGTAACAAGAGGTGTTTGTAAATCTTCAAAAAGATTTTTAGATGCACAAATAAATGTTTCATACATATATAATTCGGCTATAAGTAAAAAGAAACTATTTCAGTTTGATATTTCAAAAAAAGATTGTTTGTTTAAACATTAATTAATTTTCGATATAATGCAAGACTAATTTAAGCGTAACTCGGTCAACGACTTTCTTTTTTAACCTTTGAGTATAAAATAACTCAACTTGGTTTACAAATCAAATTTAAAACTCAGCCTAAGACCGACCTTTAAACGGTAGGCCCAGTATCAACAGGATATTAATGTCATTTACACACCTAGGTTTAGACAAACCTTTATTAAAAGCAATAGAAGAAGAAGGTTATATAACACCAACACCCATACAACAACAGGCAATACCCGTTGTTATTGAAGGTAAAGATGTACTAGCAGCTGCACAAACAGGTACAGGTAAAACAGCAGGTTTTACTCTTCCATTACTTCAAAAACTTTCACAAACAAACCCAAAAATGGGACCTAAACAAATTCGTGTTTTGGTTTTAACTCCTACAAGAGAATTAGCTGCACAAGTTGCACAAAGCATTAAAACATATGGTAAACATATGAAATACAGCTCTACAGTCATCTTTGGTGGTGTTGGTATTCACCCACAATTAGCAACTATTCGTAAAGGTGTTGAAATTGTTATAGCAACTCCAGGTAGACTTTTAGATATAGCTAGCCAAAAAGGTATTGATTTTTCTGCAGTTGAAACATTGGTTTTAGATGAAGCAGACAGAATGTTAGATATGGGTTTCATACATGATATTAAAAAACTTATGAAAATGATGCCTAAGAAAAAGCAAACTCTTCTTTTTTCTGCAACATTTTCAAATGACATTAAAAAACTAGCTTCAGGACTTTTAATAGATCCAGTACTTATAGAAGTAGCTAGACAAAACACAACAGCCGAACAAGTAAGTCAAGTTGTTCATTATGTAGATAAAGGTCGTAAAAGAGAACTTTTATCCCAACTGATAAAAACAAAAGATTGGAAACAAGTTTTAGTTTTTACAAGAACAAAACATGGTGCAAACAAACTAACAAAACAGCTTGTTGAAGCTGGCATAACTGCTGCTGCAATACATGGAAACAAAAGTCAAGGTGCTAGAACAAAAGCTTTAGCTTCATTTAAAGCAAATGAAATTCGTGTACTTGTTGCAACAGACATTGCTGCACGTGGTATTGACATAGACCAACTTCCTCATGTTGTAAACTATGAACTTCCAAATGTACCTGAAGATTATGTTCACCGTATTGGTAGAACAGGTCGTGCAGGGCAGAGTGGTGAAGCTGTATCTTTAGTATGTGTAGATGAACATAAACTTCTTTTTGATATAGAAAAGTTTATTAAATCTGAAATTAAAAAAGTACATATTGAGGCATTCACTCCAGATCCTAATATAGTTGCAGAGCCAATTAAAAATGGTAGAGGTTCAAAATCTGCTGGACAGAAACAGGGAAATAAAAATTCACGTAACAGAACACGTTCTAACTCTTCAAGAAGTAGCGATGCTAAAAAAACAGGAAATAAAAAACCTGAAAAGAAAAATGTAGAGAGTAAAAAAAATGACTTAAGAGATTTTGAAAAGAAAAAACCAGTTGGTAGAAAACAAAAAGCAAAAAATGAAAATGCTTCACTCATAGGATCACGTATTCAAGAGAAGTTAGATAAATTGGATAAAAGAGATTTTAGACAAGATAGCAACAACAATAATAGTAACAGAAGGAAAAAATAATGAAAAAAATATTTAAATTAACAGATGAAAAAAAACATGAAGATAGAGTTCTAGAGTCAATAAAAAATGATATAAGAAAATACATTAAACGTGAAAAGAAAAAAGATCTTCCTGAAAAAGAAACAATGTACTGGGGCTTTGACTGCAAAGTAGGTGTAGATGCTCAAGATGCAAAAGTTGTAAATGAAGAAGATATCATAAAAGCGTTAGATGCAGTAAAAGCAGAAGGTGCAAAAGAGTGTTATGTTGAAATTATTGCTAAGACTGTTCTTAAACCAGTTAAAGAAACAGTAGAAACAGAAGGGGAGACTAATTAAATGAAAACGACAACTATAGCTATTTTATTATTTTCAATATTCTTTTTATCTGCATGTGCAACTCCAAATGCAGTTGAGAAGGATTCTGCCGTTGCATGGGAAAGTACTAAAAAAACTTCTGGAGAAGTTTGGGACGAAACAAAAAAAGTTTCTAATGAAGCATGGCATAGTACAAAAAAAACAATACATGAGGCAACAGCAGAGTAAGTCAACTACTTATTAGGTATCTGTTTACTTTCATAAGATAATATAATCTAAAGGATTAAATTATGGAAAAACGATATTTTATAGGGGTTACACTTCTCTTAACAGTATTATCAACAAATCCTATCCTTGCAAATAGGGTAAATACAAATAGTCCAATAAATTTAAAGCAGGTAAATACACTTGCTTCTCAAATTTCAAGTACACTATATAAGAGAGGTTTAGATAAAGATGTTGCATACGAATTATCTAATAATTTTGTAGAAGATGAAGATTATTTAAATGAAAAAATAAATAATTTTCTAGATATATACCAAAAAATTTCTAAAGAAGATTTACTTGAACATCTTAGTACAGTCGCTCTTAACAGACAGAAAATAAATTTTGATTCATATGATAATCTCATATCTATAGTTTCAAAAATCAATGGTTCACACCCAGATATTCACGATCTAAAAAAACTCCGTACAATTAGTAATATAAATAAAATATTATGTTGACTTCTATATTAACATAACATTTACTCTATAGAGATACAATTGTGCCAACAACAAAATAAAAGGATAAACTTTGAAAAAAACAACATTATTAATGATTGCATCAGCATCAATGTTATTTGCAAATCCAGCAGTGGTAGCAACTCCAACAACTTCGGCACAACCAGCGGCTCCTTCAGCAGCTACAGCTCAAACTACTCAACCTGTTATTGTTCAGGAAAGAATGATAATTACAAAAGGTCAGGGTACTGGCATGGGTATGATGAAAAATCAAAAATGTAATATGATGCATAACAAAATGAATAAAAGAATGATGAAAAACAAAATGAAAATGAATTCACCATTTTTGATTCAACATGGACTTCCTCATTTAACTAAAATGATTATGCCATATATGAATGATCCAGAATTTAATTTAACTGATGCTCAAAAAGCAAAGTTGTTAAATGTTAGAAAAAATACAATGCCTGTAGTCATGAAAGCTAAATTAGCAGTAAAACAATTAAGATCTGAAATTGTTAAAGCTAGTACAGCAGGAGTTCCATCAAAACAGTTAGAAGAAAAAGTAGCTAAACTTGCATTGATTCAAGCAGAGGCAACTATGGCTCATTTAAAATGTATTGAAGCTACAAAAGAAATTTTGACAAAAGATCAAATGTATTTTTTATTAACAAATAAAAACAAAAATAAGAATCATGCTAAAAAACAGATGATGAGACAAAAAATGATGAAAATGAAAGTTCAACAACCAGCAATGAAATGTGCTGCAGGTAAATGTGGACAAGGTATGAGTAAATAATTTCATACATATAAAATAAGTGGGATCTTTTCTCACTTATTTAACTTAATATACTATTCGGTTAACATAATATAAATTCTATTAAAAAAGCATATCTTTTCTCCAGTGTGTAATTATGCATAACTTCTCCTGTTTTTAAAAACCCATTTTTTGATACTTTTAGTTTTTTGATACTTTTAGTTTTTTGATACTTTTAGTTTTTTGATACTTTTAGTTTTTCATGGTTTTAGTTTTTCATGGTTTTAGTTTTTCATGGTTTTAGTTTTTGTGCCGAACAGATATAAAAATACTTTTAATCAAAAAGTAAGATGACAATAATAAAAAAAGATCAATAAATAGATTTCATATATAATAATTTCAATCAAAATAGATAAATATTAATATTTGCAAATATCTATTTCTACTTTTTATTGACTTATTTACCCGGAAACAATTTTATTATTTGCTATATGCTTGCAATGACCGACTGGAGCTACCTTTAAGAAGATTTAAAGAACATGTGTTCATTTAAATATATATCAATAATGAATTAAGTGAACAAGTGTTCTTTTCGAAAGAGATGAAATCTTTTATTAAAGAACACTTGTTCATTAATACCCTATAATAAAACTTGACATAAGAACAAATGTTCATTATAATGTCATGAAAGGAGCTACAATGAATGAGCAGAGCGTCAATACTCCCCTATCTAAGGGAAGTAAAACTAAAGAGAAAATACTTAAGCACTCACTTAAATTGTTTTCTACAAAGGGATACAAGGCTACAACTGTAAGAGATATAGCTGGTTCTATAGGTATAAAGCAAAGTGCACTCTATAATCACTTTAAAAATAAAGATGAGATACTTGAAACACTCATACTTGATCTTACCTCTTCTGCTATAGTCACACTATTTGCCAATAAAGATGCTTCAGAGCTTCATAAAGAGGGAAAAACACTTTTAATGGGTATTGCCACTACATTCAAGCTTTTGAGCTTTGATGGCCAAAATGAGGCACTTTTTAAGCTATTGATGCAGGAGATCTTTAAAAATGAACGTATACGTGAGATATACAATGAATATTTCTACCAGGAGAACGTTAAGAAGCTATCGGGAATCTTCTTTGCTATGATGCAAGAGAACATCATAAAGTCTTCAGATCCCCTTATGCTCGCAAATGAGTTCTTCTCTCCACTATTCTTTTATCAGATGCAGGTTTCTTTACTTAAATTAGATAAAAAATCAACCTCTTCTGTGGTATCATTGTTCGAAAAACATGTTGAATTTTTCTGGGATAATATAAAACAGGAAAAGAATGATAGTCTATTTTAGATTACATAGTAAAAAATATTAAAATAGATAAAATTTTTATATTAAGGAATATTAATGAATGAAAATAAAGTAGATCACTTTGAAAATAAGTCAAAATCTTGGGATATGAACTCAATGAGAGTTAAAAATGCTAAGAGTATAGCTGATTTAATAGTAAAAAATATAAGATTTAATGAAAAAATGGAAGTTATGGATTTAGGAGCTGGAACAGGTTTGTTATCTTACTTTATATCTCCATATGTATCTAAAATAATTGCAGTTGACAACTCCCCTTCTATGTTAAATGAGTTTAAAAGAAAGGCTTCTGAGTTTAAATCTGATACTGAAATCATAGAAGCAGATATTTCAAATGAGAAAATAGATAGATCTTTTGATGTAATTATTTCATCTATGACTATACATCATGTTGAAGATACTAAAGCCCTATTCTCTAAACTTTTCAATATGTTAAATGGAAATGGCTCTATTGCTATTGCAGATCTAGATACAGAAAATGGAACTTTTCACAGTGACAATACCGGAGTATATCATTATGGTTTTGATAGAAATGAGTTAGAAAAAATTGCAAAAGAGGTTGGGTTTAAAAATATTAAATTTAATTTAGCATCAACCATAGAGAAACCTCAAGCAACTTTTACAGTATTTTTAATGACAGCAGAGAAATAGTATGAAATATGTTTGGCTTGGAACGTTTTTTATTGTACTGTTTTGGTCTGCTATTGACCCTAAAGATCAATTTACATGGTTTTTAGAGGTAGTTCCAGCTCTTATTGGCTTTTTGATAATTGTGCTTACATATAAAAAGTTTCCATTGACACCCCTTCTCTATTCACTGGTACTAGTTCATATGATCATTTTAATGGTTGGTGGACACTACACTTATGCTGAAGTACCTCTTTTTGATTATATAAAAGAAATTTTTGATCAAAGTAGAAACAATTACGATAAGGTTGGCCATTTTGCTCAAGGTTTTATACCTGCTATATTGGCAAGAGAGATACTTTTACGTAAAGAGATTATGAGTGGGTCTAAAATATGGTTAAATTACATCACTGTAAGTATAGTTCTCGCTTTTTCAGCTTTTTATGAACTTATAGAGTGGTGGGTTGCTCTGTCAACAGGAGAAGATGCTGAAGCATTTTTGGGTACACAAGGTTATGTTTGGGATACCCAGAGTGATATGATGTTTGCATTAATTGGTGCAATTTCTGCAATTATTCTTTTGAGCCGCATACATGATAAGCAGCTCAAAAGATATATGTAGATTTTTTAGTGTGCTGAACAAGTACCTTGACCAGAACTTTTTTCCAACTTACCAGCTATAAACATTTCAAGTGACTTTTCAACAGTTGGGCTAGTTGAATCAAAATATAGATCTAATCCTGCTTCTGCAAAGCCAGCAGCAGGTTTCCCGCCTATACCACCTACAACTAGTGCATCAGGTTTTAATGCCATAATATTTGCAACAGCATTTCCACATGCACCACCTGCATGACCTGCATTTGCCTCTACATCTACATTTACAATTTTATCTTCTTCTAGTGTTATGATTGTATAAAATTTAGCTTTCCCGAAGTGTGCACCTCTTTTACTCAAATAACCATTACTTTCGTCTGTAGGAAAAATTATTCTCATTATATAGTCCTTATATGTTAATTTTTAGGAATTATAGCTATAAAAACTTAAACAATAATAAGTTATAATAATATTTATCATAAGTAAGATTGAATTATAATAGTATATATTATTTTCTACGCTTCCAGTACTCATATAAACCTTTTATATCAGAAGAGCACATTAAAGAGATAGACTTTTTAAGCATTTCATCATCCCATTCCCACCATTTCATTTCAAGTAACATTTCAATTTCAGTACTTGAAAAACGAAATCGTATATGTTTAGCAGGATTAGATCCAACAATGGAGTATGGTTCAACATCTTTAGTAACAACTGCCCTACTAGCAATAACAGCACCATCTCCAACTTTTATACCAGCCATTATCATGGCTTCGCTACCTATCCATACGTCATTACCAATGACTGTATTGCCTACTCGCTCATAAGCATCTTTTGCATCAGTGAAAATGTCATTGTCTTGGTAAAAGAAAGGGAAAGAACTAGCCCACTGATGGTTATGACCTTGGTTCCCTGCCATCATAAATACAGCACCAGAACCTATAGAGCAAAAACTGCCAATTATTAATTTATCAACATCTGTAGTGTCATCTTTCAAATACCTGGCACACTCATCAAAACTATGTCCATGGTAGTATCCTGAGTAGTAGCTGTGTTTACCAACAATTATATTTTGGTTTTTAACCTGCTCTATTAACGACTTTCCAGCAAAGCAGCTTTCAAAATAATTATTGTTCTTTAAATTTTCCATTATAGATCCTGTATATTGTAATTACTTTACTAATCATATGGCGCGAAGTTTAACTAAAAGTTTATTTATCACTATTTAGCAACCACAAGATATTTTAGGTTTTTTTCCTGCATTATCTCCATGGGTTTCATACCCATCTCTTATCCACCAATCTAAACCACCCAATAACTCTTTTACTCTAAAATTTAATTTCAACATATTTAAAGCTCCTTTTGTAGAAGCATTACAGCCAATACCATCACAGTAAGTAACGTATAGATATGATCTGTCTAAATTTATTGTGGTTTTTTCATTCATAATCCTATGAGGAATATTTATAGAATTTGGAATATGTGAAATATTATAAAACTCTTCTGTTCTTGTATCAATTACAATTATTTTTTCATTATTTACAATCATCTGATGTAAATCTGATGAGTCAATTTCATATTTCAATTTATCTTCATAATGTTTCATCTGTTCATTCATAATTTGCCACCTCAATAGCAGAAATTTTCATAAGTTATCCTTTTTATTTATCTCCCATGCATGCATGGCATGTTTTCGTGTCTCACCCCAACGGTATCCACCTAGTTTCCCACTTTGTTGTATAACTCTATGACAAGGTATGAGAAAAGCAATAGGATTTTTCCCTATAGCTGTTCCTACTGCTCTATGTGCTTTTGGTTTTCCTATTTTTTTGGCAATATCTCCATAGCTACTCAAACTTGCACTAGGCAGTTCTAAAAGTGCTTTCCAAACATCTATTTGAAAATTTGTACCAGATAGAAGTACAGAAAGTGGATACTCTTTTCTTTTATCAATGTTAAAAATAGCTTCTACAGCTGGTTTTGTAAGAAGTTTAGAGTACGTCATTGTAGCATTTTCCCATTCGTAAGCAAGAGTAGTCAATTCTCTCTCATAACTCTCTTCTATAAATGACAATTTACATATACCATACTTAGTAATAGCAATAAATATTTCTCCAAAAGGTGTATCATGAACAGCATAATCGATATGTAAGCCATTATATTCTCCCGTACTGACGGCTTTATGTTTAACATTAAAGTCCAGATACAGTGAAAAATCTAAAAGAGGTTTTTCTTCTTTTAGCAATTTTTTGGCATGCTTTACAGTAATTGTTTGTAAGTATCGCTTTGGTGTAACACCTGCCCAACGAGATAAAACTATTTGAAAATCTGCTTCACTCAATCCAATATGCCGTGCTACATCTTTTAGTAGAGGTTTCTCATCTAGATTAGAATTAATAAATTCTATAGCTTTTTTAACTCTTTCATAATCTAAATTCATATATTTTTATATATTACTCATAAAAAGAGTCTATCTTTTTTCTATGATTTTGTGCCCATTTCTCAAAGCCCATCTCTTTTTCATCTTCTAACTTTGTTTTAGTCTGATTATAAATTTCTTCAGCTTTTTCTTTTGGAATAACAGCAACTCCCTCTTCGTCAGCAACTATAATATCACCTGGATTTACAGCAATAGCACCAGCTACAATAGGAGTATTTAAAGGTAAAGCTACTTTTTTAGTTCCAGGCATAGGGTGAACTCCCCTGCCAAAAATAGGAAATTTAATCTCTTTTACTTCTCCTATATCTCTAACAACACCATCAATTACAAAACCTTTTATTCCAAGTCCTTTAGCAATAGCACAAACGTTTCCACCAGAAACTGCATAATCCATTGAGTTAGTTTGAGCCACTATAATTGAGCCTTTTGGAGCCTCATAAATAGCTCTATGAAGTGCTAAGTTGTCACCTGGAACCATGTTTACTGTAAAGGCAGGTCCAGAAACTCTTGGTATATCTACCCAAAGTTGCTTCATACCAGCATCCATAAAGCTTTCTCTTTTTAAAGGTCCTGCATAATCGCAAGGACTGAACTGGGCAAATTTTTCATAATCCATTAATATTTTCTCCTAATTTATCAGAGGGTTTAACTATTTATTAATCCCTGTATATCATGCTTTCATTTATCTCTTCTAAACTTCCGGCACCAGTTAGAATCATGGCTTGATAGAGTTGATTTTTCAAAGTTTCCAGTGTTAATTTAACACCTTCTCTTCTACCTCCTACACTTCCCCAAATAATAGGTCTTCCTACCAATACACAGTGGGCTCCAAGAGCTAAGAATTTTACTACATCTATTCCTTCTCTTACTCCTCCGTCAGCTATGACTAGCATCTTATCTCCTACAGTTGCAGATATTTCAGCTAGTGTTTCAACTGAACTTATAGTACCGTTCAATATACGGCCTCCATGGTTAGATACTACAATACCTGCCACTCCTGCTTCCATTGCTATCTTTGCTTCCTCTACACTGAGAATACCCTTTAGTATAAATGGCAATTTTGTTGAATCTACCAACTCTTTTAACTCTTCAGCAGACTTTGGTCCTACAGCTTGCCCCATAGTTTTCATAATCAACAATCCGGCACCATCTATATCTATTCCTACAGCTAATGCTCCTGCTTCTTCTGCCATTCTTATTCTTTTTATTATTTCAGAATTTTCACGTGGTTTTATGATAGCTACACCATTGCCATCTACTTTTTTTATAGCTTCTATTCCCCATCTGTAAAAATCAGGATTTCCTCCGTCACCTATCATGGCAATAGTACCGCATTCTAAACTTCCATTTACAACATCATCTATATACTCTTCCTCTTCTATGGCTCCTCCGGTATTGTACTCTAATCCTGTTATAGGAGCTACTATTACTGGACTGGAAAGAACCTTTCCTAAAAAATTAAATTTTACATCGGGATCCTTTGCATCGTGTAATGTTTTCATCATAATTCTAATTTCGTTTAGTTTATTATAGTTTCTCTGCATAGATGACCCATTGCCTGTTCCACCCATTCCTGGAACCATCCCTCTGCACCATACACCATTACATTCACGACATACAGCACAGGTTCCTTTCATATTTTTTCTAGCATTTTTCTTTACATCTGCTAAGTTCATATTTCTCTCCATATTTTTTTTAATTATCCTAATTATATATTAAGTTTTTTTAAATCATTACGAAATGTATATCTTTTAGCAGCATAAACCATAAACCATAAGGGTCAGTTACCACCTTAAAAAAC